>Tibetan_p1__coassemble_11643_pt1 | contig 1833 bp, 1 predicted proteins | sample Tibetan_p1__metabat2_high_PE_015 | metagenome-assembled genome bin Tibetan_p1 | reverse complement strand
TCTCCGGCAATATCGGAAATGTAGAAGATACATTCGCGGATGTCTTGCGAGAGAAAATCACCGGAAATGCGCAGATCGAGCCCTTGCTGCACGCGATGGATGGCATCCAAAGCATGACTCAATGCTTCATAATGGCGCACATTGGTTACGATGATGTCGTTTTGGGTTACCGATGGCAGGTGGGCTGCACGAACCAGCAGTTCCTCCAAAGCTTGGGTGTGGATGCGTTGCTTGGCAGAGATGAGGATGTGCTCGGTGCGCTCTGCCGGGAAGCCGGACAGCAGGTCGGCCAAACGGGCCTGGTCTTCCTCTCCCACCAGGTCGGCTTTGTTGAACACAACGATGAGATGCTTGTCCTCGCAGCGGGGGATGATTTTGCCGGACAGCTGGGCAAGCTGTTCGGTTGCCTGGGATGCATCGACCATCCAGAGTACAATTTCTGCCTGATCGAGTTTCTGAAACGTACGTTCGATGCCGAGGCTTTCGATGGTGTCGTCGGTATCGCGGATACCGGCTGTGTCGATGAAGCGGAAAGTGATGCCGCCCAGGTTGACGGTATCTTCAATGACGTCGCGGGTGGTGCCATGAATGTCGCTCACAATGGCTTTTTCCTCATTAAGCAGCACGTTGAGCAGGGTGGATTTTCCTGCATTGGTTTCTCCGATGATGGCCACAGGAACACCGTTCTTGATGGCGTTGCCCACGCTGAAGGAGTGGACCAGACGGGAAATGACGTGTTCTATCTCATCGGCCAGCTGACGCAGAGCGGTGCGGTCGGCAAATTCCACGTCTTCTTCGCTGAAGTCGAGTTCGAGCTCTATCATGGAAGTGAAGTTGAGGAGTTTGGTGCGCAGTTGGGTCAGCTCTTGGCTGAATCCTCCCCGCATCTGACTCATGGCGAGACGGTGGGTAGCTGCTGATGACGAGGCTATCAGATCGGCCACGGCTTCGGCCTGGCTCAAGTCCATCTTGCCATTAAGGAAGGCGCGCTGGGTGTACTCACCGGGCTGGGCCAGGCGGCAGCCTTCTTTCAGCAGGAGCTGCATCACTTTCTGAAGGATGTAGGTGGAGCCATGACAGGTTATCTCTGTGCTGTCTTCTCCGGTGTAGGAATGAGGAGCACGGAAAAGGCTCACCAGCACTTCGTCGATGAGTTCGTCTCCTTCGTAGACGGAACCGAATGTGAGGGTGTAGGGTTTCTGCTCACTGAGCACTTTACCGGCCTTGGCGGGCTGGAAGATGCGGGAAGTGATAGATATAGCTTCGGGACCGGACACGCGAATGGTTCCGATGGCACCGCCTTGGGCGGTTGCAATGGCGCAGATAGTATCTTGATTCATTGTTTTCAACATTTCGATATTTTCACTGTTTTCGATAATCAACTTTCGATTATTGACTTTCGATTATTAACTCTCGATATTTAATTGTCGATATATGATTACCTATATTTGATTACCTATATTTGATTGTTGCAAAGATAGTTGTTTCTGACCGAAAAAGTGAAACGATGAGTGCAATTAATAATAAACGAGAAAGTGGCGGGAGCAGAGAAACAAGCGACTAAAGCAGAAAAACAAATGCAGAAAGCAGAAAAAACGGCTACCATAGGAACTGGGAAACAAATGTGGAAAGCAGAAAAAACAGCTACCATAGGAACTGGGAAACAAATGCAGAAAACAGAAAAAAACGGCTACCATAGGAACTGGGAAACAAATGCAGAAAGCAGAAAAAACGGCTACCATGGGAGCTGGGAAACAAATGTGGAGAGCATTAAATTATTATAAGAAAAGGGAGTGAATGCGGGGTTATTGCTCTAATTGTGCGAAATTTGTT
>Tibetan_p1__coassemble_6066_pt1 | contig 3203 bp, 2 predicted proteins | sample Tibetan_p1__metabat2_high_PE_015 | metagenome-assembled genome bin Tibetan_p1 | reverse complement strand
CCTTTCATCGTCGGCGAAGTCCTTTCATCGTAGAAGTCTTTTCATCGTCAATCCGGAATTTTCTCTCCGCTAATCCGAATCATTTCACCGTCAGCCAAATGCCTTCACCTTCCGGCCGGACAGACAAGCGATGCATGATTTCCCGTTCACAGATACGCGAATCCATTACACGCCCCACCTGCCTGTTATATCCCGGCAGGATGCAGCCCTGCGTATCCTCAGCTGTGTTGCCTGCATGGATACGGACACCGCTAAACAGCGGCACGTTCAGCAGCAGCGGCAGCCAGCGCTTGAACTTGGGCGAGAAGGACACCGCCACCGCATAACGCCCCTCGGGAATGGCCGTACGCCCGGGAATCTTATGCCCCGGCCGACCAATACCCACATCCCGCCACTTGGGCTCCAGCGTATCACACACATAATGTCCGTTCATAAAAAGCTTGCCAATAGTATAGGTATCCCGTTTGGCAATACGGATCAGAATCATTTCCATAGTTCATTCATTATTATTAATTCTTGTAATGTAGTTTTTCTCATCTCATCTGCCTTCCTGTTTCAAATGGAAAGGGCAGAAACACAGCTGCCTTTCCATTTCAAAATTGCTAACTCAATTCTTCAGCTGGCGGTACATCTCTGTCTGAACTCCGGCACGATCGGCAACCTCCATCTGCACATACCCGCGATGCCTCCATTGGCGCAGCATGGCACACGTTCCGTCCGCATCCAGCCCCTGGCTCACCCGCATGCTTACCGCCTCCGCCAAGCTAAACACCGGCGGAAGCAAACTCAGCAGATTCCGTCGTCCAGGACGCGCAGCAGCATACAAGGTATCGCCTGCCATATTCGCCTCCTGAATGGCCGTACCGAAAAATTCCATCTTACACCACAGATCATACTGCAGACTCCAGCGCACAAACGCATCAAACGAGGGGTCCCACTGGCAGCCGCTCGCCACATAGAGCACGCAGGCTTTGAGCCAGGCAATCACCAGGGCGCGAAACGACAGATTCTCATACACCCGGCTCTGAGTCAGCCGCGCACAGTCGGCGCACTCCTCGCGCAGCTGCAAAGCCAACCGCCACGCCTCGGGACAGTCAATCTCCCCGCTCGCCCGGCAGAGGCAGTCGATGTACGGACGCAGCTCCTCGTCAAACTCCGGTCCGTAGGAACCATACACCGGCATCTCCGCCCCGATTTCGCGCTCGGGGATGGTGCAGAAGTTGATGCGCGACACCGGTCCGTCCGTCAGCACCCGGCTGAAATAACGCTTCCCCTTGAGGATAGTGGTCGACGCATTCCAGTTGAACCGCACGCACACCTTCTCCGTGACCGAAGCCGCCCCCACGCGCGTCTGGCCGTAGCGGTTGCCCGGGTCGAACGCCAAACACATAATCTGAAACTGCTGCTGACCGCGCGTACTGCCTTTCAAGGCATCAAACTGGTCAATCTCGTTCATCTTCGTGTAGAGGAAATGCCCGTCCGCCTCCGCCGTGCGCATCACAAACGCCGGATTCGTCATGTCCGCATCAATCTCCTGAATCACCAGTCCCTCCGGGCGGCGGCGTTTGTCCTTGTTGGCCCCCTTCGAAGTGACCTCCTCCTTCCACTCCCGCTCGCGGCGCAGGTTCTCGGCATCCCGCTCCCGGATGTCCGCCATGATGCGGTTGATAGGCTCCGAGATGCAATCCTTACCCGCACCCGTGCCCGCCATGAGCACGTTCATCAGCGTGGCCTCATGACACACATTGTCGATGTAGCGGAACGTAGTGCGGTGCAGATGCGCCCCGAGCGCCGGAAACACCGCATGTGCCACGGCAGGACGGTACACCTCAGGAGTGCTCCTCAGCAGCAGCTCGATGAGTGCAGGCAGCTGCTCCGGCATAGGCGGAGGCAACAGACTGTCCTCACTCATAGTTCCCCCTATGCCTCCGCCCACAGCAGAAGCAGATGCAGGGGCAGGGGCGGATGCAGCATTGCCGACTGGAGAAGAAACAACATTTCCAATTGAAGCTGCATTGCCGACTGAAGAAGAGGCTGAGTTGCCGGCGGAAGCAGAATTGCTGTTTTGCACTGCAGCCAGGGCGAAAGCCGCTTGAACCGCCTTCTTCATTTCGGTTGGCGTGGAGCAGAATTTCGCCATACAAGCCGAATGAACCAGCGAATCGATTTCCCTATCCCCCAAGCCATAGCGCGGAAGAATTCGTTTAATCAACGTTTCATCATCGTCCGTAATGTAACGCAGATGATAAGCCAATCGGTGCAGACGCGTATTCCGCTCCCCTTTCACCGGTTCGCCACCCGTCAGCATCAGCCACTGCTGAATGATATCGCTGTAGGGCACTCCCCTGAAACAGGGCACCTCATCGTACGCATCCTGACCGGAGTCAGATTCAGCCGGCGTACACTCCGCCTGCAAACCGCTGGCTGCAGAAGAACTTGCAGCAGCTGAAGAAGAGCCTTCAGTAGTTGAAGAAGAACTCTCAGCTAAAGAAGAACTTGCAGCTGAAAAATTCTCAGCAGTTGAAGAATTCTCAGCAGTTGAAGAGGAGCCTTCAGCAATTGAAGAGTTTGCAGCAACTGAAGAACCTTCAGCAACTGAAGAGTTTGCAGCAGCCTCGCCAAACAATTCTGCTTCATTCAAATACAGAAAATAATCGCGCGGCACAAGGAAAGAACAGCGGGCCAAATCCTTCACTGCCCCGTCATAATCCTTCATACCCAGCCGGCCAGCCATCCAGCGCTGTGCAGCTTCCAGTTCCATCGCTGCATCGGGCAGCACAAACACCAGACGCAAGCCCTCACACGAAGGCGTGATGTGAGCCAACAAGATGCCCAGCACCTCCTCCCGTCCGCGCACGTTAGCCTCATAAAAGCCACGTGCATCCGGCAGATGATCCACATCCAGCATACACAATCCCGAAGGCACAGCATCGGTATTCACCCGCCGGCCCTGCGTAAACGTGGCGTGAGGCGTAAGCACAGGAAGCAGCCGCTTGCGGTCGGCCTTCAATGTTTCAAACTCCTCCCGCGAAAGCTCACCCCGCTTCACGGCTTCCAGCGCATCAGCAATTTCAGCACAAACCCGCGCCGTCTGAGGCGAATCCACCGCCTCCCGAAAGAGTGCGGCGGTGCACACACGCACCAACCGACTCTTTACATTTTGAGATATTCCAAACAATCGTTTCATCTACAATCTGTTTTTT
>Tibetan_p1__coassemble_5050_pt1 | contig 3745 bp, 3 predicted proteins | sample Tibetan_p1__metabat2_high_PE_015 | metagenome-assembled genome bin Tibetan_p1 | reverse complement strand
TCACACACATACTGTCCGTTCACAAAAAGCTTGCCAATGGTATAGGTGTCCCGTTGGGCAATGCGGGTCAGAATCATTTCCATAATCAGATAATTTACAGGTTTAAAAAATAGTTGCTTCTGCTGCTTAGCTGCAGCTTCTGCTTAGTTGCAGCTTCTGCTTAGTTGCTTCTGCTGCTTAACTGCTGCTGCTCCGGAAGAATGCTAAAAATTATTCTTGCAATACACTTCCGTGAGCCGTCCGCTGCGGTCCACCATTTCAATGGTAACATACCCCCGGAATTTCCACTGCCGCAGCATGGTCTGTGTGCCGTCGGCGCTCAGCCCCTCGCTCACCCGCATGCTGATGGCATCCTGAAGGGTGAACATCTCGGGGAGCAAGTTGAGCAGATTGTGGCGTCCCACACGGGAGGCAGAAGCCGTCTGTTCGCTCCTGCGGTTGGCTTCTTCGATGGCCGCTCCGAAAAACTCCATCTTACACCAAAGGTCGTATTGCAGACTCCAGCGTACGAAATCATCGAATGTAGGGTCCCACCGGCAACCGCTCGCCACATAGAGCACGCATCCTTTGAGCCAAGCAATGACCAGGGCACGGAAAGAGAGATTCTCATACACCCGGCTCTGCGTCAGCCTCGCCCAGTGAGCACACTCTTCGCGCAGCTCCAAAGCCAGCCGGGTGGCCTCGGGGCAGAAAATCTCACCCTTTGCCCTGCAGAGATGCTCGATGTAGGGCTGCAGTTTTTCGTTAAAATCGGGCCCGAAGCTGCCATATACCGGCATCTCAGCTCCAATCTCCCGTTCGGGGATGGTGCAGAAGTTGATGCGCGACACCGGGCCGTCTGTGAGCACCCGGCTGAAGTAGCGTTTCCCCTTCTCCACCGTGGTGGAAGCATTCCAGTTGAAGCGGATGCATACTTTTTCTGTGATGGAGGAAGTACCCACGCGCGTCTGTCCGTAGCGGTTGCCCGGGTCGAACGCCAGGCACATGATTTGAAACTGCTGCTGGCTGCTGGCGCTGCCTCTCAGGGCATCAAACTGGTCAATCTCGTTCATCTTCGTATAGAGAAAATGCCCGTCTGCCTCGGCTGTACGCATCACAAAGGCCGGGTTCGTCATGTCCGCATCAATCTCTTGAATCACGAGCCCCTCCGGTCGTTTCCGCTTGTCCTTGTTGGCCCCCTTCGAGGTGACTTCCTCTTTCCATTCCCGTTCGCGGCGCAGGTTTTCCTCATCGCGCAGCCGGATGTCTGCCATGATGCGGTTGATGGGTTCTGTGATGCAATTCTTGCCCGCTCCTGTGCCTGCCATAAGCACGTTCATGAGCGTAGCTTCGTGGCATACGTTGTCGATGTAGCGGAAGCGAGTGTCGTGCAGGTGGGCGCCGAGCGACGGGAATACGGCATGGGCCACTGCAGGGCGATACACATCGGGAGAGCCGGACAGCAGGAGCTCGATGAGAGGAGGAAGGTGCTTGGGCATGTCGGGAGGCACGATGCTGTCGGCCGCATTGTTCATAGCTGCTTGAATAGATGCTCCGGCCGGTTTCCCTTCGTTTTCTGTACTGCCTGCAGCGTCTGTGTTTGGAGTTGGCTGGGTTTCAGAAGCTGGTTGAATTCCCGAAATTGACTGATTTCCGGAAGATGGTTGATTTCCGGTAGATGGTTGATTTTCCGAAGCTGCATCAGCCGAATGGGTTGTGACTGTGTGGTAGTCTGCAGGCGCAACAGATGCAGTAGGTGCAACAGACTCAGCAGACGCAGCCAAAAGCGCCTTAGCTAATTCGATGGCCTTCTTCATTTCTTGCGGTGTGGAGCAGAATTTGGACGTGCAGGCCGAATGAATCAGCCCTTGCATCTCATGCTCCGTCAGTCCGTAACGCGGCATCAAGCGCAAGAGTAATGTCTCGTCATTGTCGGTGATGTAGCGCAAATGACAGGCCAGCCGGTGCAGACGGGTGTTTCGTTCGCCTTTCATCGGTTCGCCGCCCGTCAGTGCAAACCACTGGCTGATAATTTCGCTGTAGGGGATTCCCTTGAAGCAGGCTTCCTGTTCTTTCTCGTTTAACGCATTCTCTTTTAGCTCATTTTCTTTTATCGTATTCTCGCCCTGCTTGTATTCGTCTTGCTTGTATTCGTCTTGCTCAGATTCACCTTTTTCTTTTATCGTATTCTCATTTATCGTATTCTCATTTATCGTATTTTCTTTTAGTTCTTTCTCTTTTAGCTCATTCTCGTTTTGCAAGTTTGGGCTTTCAGTCTGCTTGTGGATAGTTGTAGCAGACGATGGAGTTTCAGAAGGCTTGTCTTCAGCAGTGCTCTTCCCAGCTTGCTGGGGGGCATCAGCTTCGCCAAACAGCCCTTCTTCGTTCAGGTAGAGGAAATAATCGCGCGGCACGAGGAAAGAGCAGCGCGCCAGGTCCTTCACGGCTCCGTCATATTCCTTCATGCCCAGCCTGCCTGCCATCCAGCGTTGGGCAGCCTCCAATTCCATGGAAGGGTCTGGCAGCACAAATACCAGGCGCAGCCCCTCGCAGGAAGGGGTGATGTGAGCCAGGAGAATGCCCAGTGCTTCTTCTCTGCCGCGCACATTGGCTTCATAAAAGCCGCGGGCATCGGGCAAATGGTCTGCATCCAGCATGCACAATCCCGAAGGCACTGCTTCGGCATTGACCCGTCGTCCTGCAGTGAACGTGGCATGGGGGGTAATGACTGGCAACAGCCGTTTGCGGTCGGCTTTGAGTATGTCAAACTCTTCACGTGAGAGTTCACCCCGCTTTACAGCTTCCAGTGCATCGGCTATTTCTGCGCAAAGGGATGCCACTGCTGCTGAGTCCACTGCTTCCCGAAAGAGTTCGGGGGTGCATGTGCACACCAGTCGACTCTTTACATTTTGAGAAATTCCAAAGTTTCGTTTCATCTTTCTTTTTCTTCTTTTTCTTTATTCTGATGATGATGATGAAGTGTTTGAAAAAGGGTAAGTTACCAGCCAAAGGTGTTCCGGAAATCCTCCAGTTCATAGTCCACAAAATGGCTGGCTTCGCGGCTTTCCGACTCGATGATTTCGGACGGACATACCTGCGGCTCGTCCAGCCGGATGTTCAGCCGGAGGGACACCTGCGCCCGGTTGACACGCGCTTTGCCGTGTCGGAGACGGACGACACGTTCTCCTTCTCTGTAGGCTGCCGGACGTCGGCTGTATTCATTGAAATTACCCGCATGCGGTGTGGTAAGGCCCACTGAACCTTGTATTCTCTTTCCACCTTCCATAAGCTGCTGATATGCGCTGTCGCTGATTTGTAATGTTATTTCCATATCTGTATCTTTTTATAAGTTAACTAAGTTTGTTGATGTAGACCAGGTTCTCAAAACGCTCCTGTCCGTTTTTGTCGGTGTAGCGGCGATGCCGGAAAGTGGCTTGCAGCCGGTGAAGCACGGAGGTGTCGTAGACGGGGCAGGTCAGTGCCGCTTCGCCTGTCATCTCGGCATAAAATTCATCAATTCCGTTGCTCAGCACAAAGCCGCGTGAGTGAAACATGGAGGATTGACCTTGCAAGTTGGTGTACGGGCGACTCTGGAGTTCGCGCTGTTCTACAATAGTGACATAAAGTTCCATACTTTTTCGTTTTTTAATGGTTTCTAATTTCCTTTTTCTTTGCCTGCTGTTTCATGGGGCATTTTCTTGCCTGCTGTTTCCGCAGCTTGCTATGTTTTTGCCTGCTGTTTCATGGGGTATCCGGAGTTTCCGGC
>Tibetan_p1__coassemble_2776_pt1 | contig 6012 bp, 4 predicted proteins | sample Tibetan_p1__metabat2_high_PE_015 | metagenome-assembled genome bin Tibetan_p1 | reverse complement strand
AACAATAATGCACACTTGAGCTATATCTGTGCAATTTTTCAATATTTGCATTACGTAACGTAACGCTATGTAACGCACCTCTCACAAGCGAATCGTCGGCAGAGGCTCATTTCTCCCCTACACCCCTTTCCTGCATCCTCATCACACACGCGATTCGAGGCAGGAAATATCGTCCGCGAAAGCAAATTTATTTTACAACCTACATCCGCTTGCAGCCCACATACCGAGCCACACCCTGAGCCACGTCCTCCAGCTACTGAAACAGGTCTGAAAAACGATTATTCTGCCACAGAAGATGCGCTGCTTCACTCTTTTCCAGCTATCAGCAGACTGATAATAACACTGATGACAGACAGTACCAGTGCCCCGCTCACCCAGGCAGACACCAGCAGGTATTCGCCCCAGGAATACAATATGCCGGCCGCTACGGGAATGCCCAGCAGATTATAAATCAAGGCCCAGAACAGATTTCGGCGTACAAGCACGGCCACCTGCCTTGACAGGCGGATAGCGCCGGGAAGAAGCTGCAGGTCGGGCGACTGCAATACCAGCATTGCCTGATCCTCCTGCAGTTCCTGGCCCTTCTGCACCTGCTGATCCTCCTGCAGTTCCTGGCCCTTCTGCACCTGCTGATCCTCCTGCACTTCTTGACCCTCCTGCACTTGCTGCTCCTTCGGATTCTTCTGCGCTTCCGGACTCAAGCCCATGGCAATGCTGACATCAGCCAAAGCGAATGCCTGCCTGTCATTGACCCCATCGCCTACCACAGCCACTTTCTTTCCTTTCCGCTGCAACTCGCTCACAAATTCCGCTTTTTCTTCCGGCAATGCATCGGCTATAAAATAGTCAATCCCCAGGCGAGAAGCCACCGAATGAGCCGTGCGCTCTCCGTCGCCAGTCAGCATACACACCTCCAATCCCATATCGCGAAGCTCTTTCATCGCATCAAACGACGTAAACCGAATCGGATCGGAGATAGCCACGACAGCCAGCAGTTCAAGCTCGCGGCCGAAATAGACCATTTCATTTCCGCCACTCTCATAATGCACCACCATACCGGCCATCACATTATTCACCTTCGCTCCATAATCATGCAAAAGCTTATAATTGCCCACCCAATAAACCTGTCCTCTGCACCACACTTTGATCCCTTTGCCTCTCAGCGTCTCGACATGTTCCAGCTGGGCCGGCTGGATCTGTCCTTCCTCTTCCAGCACACGCACGACGGCTTCAGACAGCGGACGCTCCAACTGCATCAGTGCTGCCAGAAGAACATCTTTGCAGGACGACTCTTCCGAGTGAGACCACAGCCATCCTGTCACCGTTGAGCATCCTTCGGTGAGTGTGCCAGTCTTGTCGAGCACCACCACATCCGCCTTCCCCAACCGCTGCAGGCCCACCGCATGGTTCACTCTCACCCGCAAGCGGGAGAACTTTGCCATCCCCATCCACAAGGCAGCCGGCACTGCCACTCCCAGCGCACAAGGACATGCCATGATGACAACAGACACGGCTGCCAAGACCCCATTGCCTATCTGCCCGCAAAGCGACCAGCCCACAAAGGCCAGCACTGCAACCATAAGCACCACAGGCACATAGACATTGGTTATGCGGTCGGTAAGGGTAACCGAAAACCGACCTTGCCCGCAAGCTTCCATCCAGCGGCCGGTCAGAAATGCTGCCACCATCACCGAAACAATCTCAAAAGAAGGAAGCGAGATTATCCGAAGGTAAGAAGGCGAGATTGTCTCAAGGCAAGAAGGAAGCGAGCCGGCTCCTGGCTCCAGTGCGAAGGCTGGAGCAGCCCACCAGAACAGACTGAAAAAATAAGCCACCGTCATACTCAGCACTACCAGCACATCCAGCCCCGCCCTTCCCCGAACGAGCTGCCTGCAAGCTTGCACAAAAAAACTTCTTCCCAAACAAAAGAGCACAAAGGCAGCAATCAAAGCCTGAATGGTCCATGAGGGGACAACCCAAGACAGCAACAGCTGGACAACTGCCAGCACCCAGGCCACCGCCACTCTTCTTCCCAACAACACACGCTGTTTATCCATCCCTGCATCCAACAGCACGGAACACTTTCTACTCACATCCTTATCCACGGAATGCATTCTACTCACATCCTCATCCACAGCACTCTTTCTACTCACATTTTTGTTCATGGCTATACTCATTTATTTCGTTCATTGACCCTCCCTTAACAAGTCCGTCTTCCCATTTGTTCAGCCACATCATTTTTCACCATGAGCAAGCAGCCTTTCTTTGAGATAATTAGCTAAAACCTACTGATTTTTTTCTGATTTTATTAGCGCAATTCATGAATTTTGCGTATATTTGTCAGTAGTGAAACTTAAAACAGAAGATTAATTCAAACAGCAAAAAGAATATGAAAAAGCAATACGTCAGTCTGCTTGCAGTTCTTCTTTCAGCAGGCGTTTTTTTATTTTCTTGTGATAACAAGATGAGCAAAAATACAGGTGCTTTGCAATTTGACAGCATTCAAGTGAATGAAACGGCCCATCTGTTTGAAGATGCCGCCAAACCTGCCTGCAACCTTGTCATTAACTATGCCTATCCGGTGCAGTCTACGGATGAAACCCTGAAAGATACGCTGAATGCGTATTTCATCTCTGCCTGCTTTGGAGAAAAATACATCGGTGAAAAACCGGAAAAAGTGGTGGCGCAATATACGAAGAATTACATCAGCACCTATCGCAAAGACCTGGAGCCCATGTATCTGGAGGACGAGAAGAACAAGGAAGACGAATCTTCCATCGGAGCATGGTACTCTTACTACAAGGGGGTTGAAAGCCACGTGCAGCTGTACGAGAAAGATCTGCTGGTGTATCGCATCGACTATAACGAATATACCGGAGGCGCTCATGGCGTTTACATGACCAGCTATCTGAACTTCGACCTCACTCTGATGCGTCCGCTCCGCCTCGACGATGTGTTCGTGGGAGACTACAAGGAGCCGCTCACCGACCTGATCTGGAACCAGCTGATGGCAGACAACAAGGTGGCTACGCATGAGGCATTGGAAGATTTGGGCTTCGGCTCCACCGGTGAGATTGCCCCTACAGAAAACTTCTATTTAAGCAAAAAAGGAATCACTTTCCATTACAACGTATATGAAATCACGCCTTATGCCATGGGTGCAGTCAAGGTGACCCTTCCTTATGCCGTAATGGAACATTTGTTAGGCAGCAGCCCCGTTTTAGGAGACTTGAAAAATTAATTTTACTAATATAGAATCATCGTCTCACAGGATGACTGGCAGAAACAGCTGAACGAACGACCGACCGGACAATCGGCAGGATGACTGACCGGACGACCGGCAAGACGACGATTCATTTAACTTTTATGAAAGAACAAGTGGAAATCATACAGAAATACTTCCCGAATCTGACAGAGGAACAGCAGAAACAATTTGCTGCGCTCTACGATCTTTACATCGATTGGAATGCTAAAATCAACGTCATTTCACGCAAAGACATCGAGAATTTGTACGAACATCATGTGCTTCATTCGCTGGGCATAGCCAAAGTGATCCAGTTTCATCCCGGAACCCGCGTGATGGACTTAGGCACCGGCGGAGGATTCCCGGGTATTCCCTTGGCGATCTTGTTTCCCGACACACATTTCCACCTGGTAGACAGCATCGGAAAGAAGGTGCGGGTGGCCACTGAAGTTGCCACAGCCATCGGTCTGAAAAATGTCACCTTCCGCCACGCCCGCGCTCAGGAGGAAAAGCAGACATTCGACTTTGTGGTGAGCCGTGCCGTGATGCCGCTGGCTGATTTGATGAAAATCATCAAGAAGAACATCTCACCCAAACAGCAGAATGCACTGCCCAACGGACTGATTTGCCTGAAAGGAGGCGAATTGGAACACGAAACCATGCCGTTCAAAAACAAAACAATGATTCACAGTTTGAGCGACAATTTCGAGGAAGAGTTCTTCCAGACGAAGAAAGTGGTGTACGTACCTATCTAACCGGTGCGTACTTATTTTTATATGAAACCATCACTAGAAATTTAGCATCACTATAGATTTAGCGTCACTAGAGATTTAGCACATTAAAACCATGAAAATCAAGAGGTTTGAATTTAATATGTTTCCCGTAAACTGCTATGTGTTATGGGATGAAACCAAAGAAGCTGTGGTCATTGACCCGGGCTGTTTCTACGATGAAGAAAAGCGGACACTGAAGAATTTTATCCTCAGCAACGAGCTGAACGTGAAGCATCTGCTGAACACCCACCTCCACTTAGACCATATATTCGGCAATCCGTTTATGCTGAAAGAATTCGGGCTGTCGGCCGAAGCCAACAAAGCAGACGAGTTCTGGATTGAGGAGGCTCCCAAGCAAAGCCGCATGTTCGGATTCCAGCTGCAAGAAAAACCGGTGCCCCTGGGCGGATATCTGCACGACGGAGATATCATCACCTTCGGCAACAGCCAGCTGGAGGCTATTCACGTGCCGGGCCACTCTCCGGGCAGCCTGGTATATTACAGCAAAGCCGATCACTGCATGTTTTCGGGCGACGTGTTGTTTCAAGGCAGCATTGGCCGTGCCGACTTGGCCGGAGGCAATTTCGACGAACTGATAGAGCACATCTGCAGCCGCCTGTTTGTGCTGCCCAATGAAACGGTGGTGTATCCCGGACATGGTGCTCCCACTACCATCGGAGTGGAAAAAGCCGAGAATCCATTTTTCAGATAGCATTCTATTATTTTAGATAACACTTTAGATAACACTTTAGATAACACTCTAAAAATTCTAATAACATGAAAACCGATTTGTTAGCAAGCCGTCACATCGGCATTAATGAACAAGACACAGCCGTGATGCTCCAGAAAATAGGCGTACGGTCGCTGGATGAACTGATTGATCAAACCATTCCCGCCAACATCCGCTTAAAAGAGCCGTTGGGTTTGAATGCCCCGTTGACGGAATATGAATTTGCCAAGCACATCTCATCGCTGGCAAGCAAGAACAAACTGTTTACTACCTACATCGGTCAGGGATGGTATAACACCATTACACCGGCTGTGATTCAGCGCAATGTGTTTGAAAACCCCGTATGGTACACTTCTTACACACCTTATCAGACTGAGGTTTCCCAAGGCCGCCTGGAAGCATTGATGAACTTCCAGACTGTCATCAGTGACCTCACTGCCATGCCGCTCGCCAATTGTTCATTGCTTGATGAAGGTACGGCTGCTGCAGAAGCGGTGACCATGATGTACAGCCTGCGTTCACGCGCCCAGCAGAAAGCCGGAGTGAACGTGGTATTTGTAGACGAGCAGATTTTCCCTCAGACACTGGCTGTGATGACCACCCGGGCTGTGCCCCAGGGCATCGAACTGCGCGTGGGAAAATACAGCGAATTTGAATTTACTCCCGACGTGTTTGCCTGCGTGCTGCAGTATCCCAATGCGAGCGGAAGTGCAGAGGAATATGCTGCCTTTACCCAAAAAGCTCACGAAGCAGACTGCAAAGTGGCGGTGGCAGCCGACATCCTCAGTCTGGCTCTGCTCACTCCTCCGGGAGAATGGGGAGCAGACATCGTGTTCGGAAGCAGCCAGCGACTGGGTACACCGATGTTTTATGGCGGTCCGTCGGCAGCTTATTTCGCTACCCGCGATGAGTACAAGCGGAATATGCCGGGACGCATCATCGGATGGTCGAAAGATAAATACGGCAAGCTGTGCTACCGGATGGCGCTGCAGACCCGTGAGCAGCACATCAAACGCGAAAAGGCTACATCGAACATCTGTACGGCCCAGGCCCTGCTTGCCACGATGGCCGGATTCTATGCGGTGTATCACGGACAGGAAGGCATCCTCAACATTGCTTCCCGCATCCACAGCATTGCGGTCTATCTGGACAAAGAAGTACAGAAATTCGGCTATCGCCAGTTGAATGAGCAATATTTTGACACCCTACGCTTTGAACTGCCCGGACAGCTGTCGGCCCAGCAGATCCGCACCATTGCCTTGAGC
>Tibetan_p1__coassemble_2158_pt1 | contig 7345 bp, 7 predicted proteins | sample Tibetan_p1__metabat2_high_PE_015 | metagenome-assembled genome bin Tibetan_p1 | reverse complement strand
TGCGCTTCCACTCTCTCGGAAAGCGGGTGCAAAAGTAGTGCTTTTACACATACCAACCAAATCTGACGACTGATTTTTGATGACTTTTTTTAGCATTCTACTGCTATTTCATTGATTTATAAATAGATTATACAAAAGAAAAAAAATACTAAAGAGACAAACGGAGTCAGTTAGGGATATACAATGTATATATTGCGCGCGCATATAAAGACATATTACAATCACAATAACAAAAAAAAACGCTAACGACCAAGCTAAGGAAACCACCCAAAAACTACGTCAACCCATTTTTACTCCGGCTTACTTCCCCTATCTATTTCCATATTATCCGATCCAACCCCACCGCTTTCGACCACTGAAGCGTACGATAGAAACTATTCATTGGAGAATTATATGCTCCCTCAGGAATATAAACCGAAAGCCCATGTGCCTTATCCATTGAAAACAGCCGACGAATCAAGCCTGAGTAATTCTGCGGAGTCGTATTCCAATACACCACAGCATCATCAAAAACGGTCTTCCACTCTCGATATAACTCATCTTCCTCTCCCAATAACGAAGAGACAAAACCATTCAAGTCATAATTCGCATCGTCATCGCTCCAATCATACCGCTGTATACCTTCCTTTTGCAAACGCCCCAATTCACCTATAGCCTGCGCATAGACAATACTCGTTTTATCTGCCAGCAAATCCAATACACTACTCTTCACTGCCGCAATAGACACCCCACTCCTCCAAGGTCCACTACCGCTTATCAAACCGGTATACCAGCAGTTATACTCCTCAAAATAAGCCGAAGCAATGCGAGACGCACAATCTTTTTCAACAAAAAACTCCGGCACCACCTTGTCATAAGGCGCCCCAGGGCCGGGAATTTCTGTAGGTGAACCTATTAAAAAATCAGCACAATCTCTCAATTCATACGCCACTTCCACAGCTTGCATCAGACAGGAGTCAAACAAAATAAACTTCAGCGGTTCAGGGAACGATAGCAACGCATCATGAAAATCGGTAATATCCATCTGGGTCTTCCGATACATCCCAAGAGAGCGGACATACGGCTTTTGACAAGCAGGCAGCCACGAATCACTATGAGATAAGAATACAAAACCATAGCTTTTGGCCGGGAAATAATGCACTGTCTGGGAAATGACAGAAGACATAACCCGCTTGTCTAAAGGATTCTGCTCCTCATAGGTAAACACAGTGTCCGCCACAACCCTCTCCCCTATCTTTTTAATCGAAATGAGACGAGGAACATCATTATCCATTTCAGAATAAACAATCAAATTGCACTTTGAATAATCCACATGCCTCATACCTTTTAGCATGTCCTGAAAGTTCACCCTAAACAAATGCGACAATTCGCTAAAAGAATTTCCACAATCCCCCACAATATATGCCAATACCGTTCGCTCCACCTGCCCACGAGGCTGCGGTAATACAGGTTCCTCATATTCTTCAGCATGATTACAAGACACCATCAGAAGCAATACTATAAACGACAGGCACACCATCCGAAGTTTATTCATAACAAAATAATTTTAAGAACGGACAAATATAAAAAAATAAGAGATGCAACATTGCACCTCTTACTATATTAACAATTTATTTTTAACAAATTAAATTTATTCCGGCTTAACAAAGCGGAATTTATCCGACTCCAAACGCAATAAATTCACACATTCATTGCGTTTATATTTATTCAAAATACGAGCAGCTTCTTTACTCAGTTTTTTCTCATTTTCAGAAAAATAAATCATACTGGTGCTGTTTTGTTGCAACTGATTATCCTCCAGATAATTCTTCAACTGATAAGAATACATTTCACGATTCACCAGAAAGCCATCTTTATTCAACTGTACACTATCCAAGACCTGAATATCTGTAAAATAAACAACAGAATCTGTAAACGAAGCTGAGATACCAAAGGCATAAACAGGCTTAAAACGATTTTTCTTTGATGCAAAAACAGAGCATACCGTAAATGCAAGAACAAACACAAAAAGTATTTTAACGTATTTCATATTCTAATAATTTTAATTGCTACAAAGGTAGCAAAAAAAGAAAGAAATTATCTTCTTTAATAAAGAAAAAGTCGCACAACCACCATTCCCTATACGAAGAAAAGCGGTATATGCGACTCAATTTTTTCATTCAGAAACTGATATTCCTCACTTATCCCAAGTAAGATTTGAGCAATTTACTACGATTACTTTGTCTAAGTCTTCTAATAGCTTTTTCTTTAATCTGACGAACGCGCTCACGAGTGAGTCCAAACTTATCGCCGATTTCTTCTAATGTCATTTCTTGCTGTCCGATACCGAAAAACATCTGAATAATTTCTTTTTCCCTATCGGTTAACGTAGAAAGAGCTCTATCAATTTCCCTCGCAAGAGACTCATTAACGAGGGAGCGGTCTGCCATAGGCGAATCGTCGTTCACCAGCACATCCAACAGGCTGTTATCTTCTCCTTCCACAAAAGGTGCATCTACCGAAATATGACGGCCAGACACTTTCAGTGTATCAGAGATTTTATCCACCGGAATTTCCAGTTCATCAGCCAGTTCTTCGGGAGACGGACGGCGTTCATTTTCCTGCTCAAATTTAGAGAAGGCTTTGCTGATTTTGTTCAGCGAGCCCACCTGATTCAACGGAAGACGAACAATACGTGACTGCTCTGCCAAAGCCTGCAGAATAGACTGGCGAATCCACCATACAGCATAACTGATAAACTTAAAACCGCGCGTTTCGTCAAACTTTTCAGCAGCCTTAATCAATCCCAAGTTGCCTTCATTGATCAAGTCCGGCAAACTCAAACCCTGATTTTGATACTGCTTAGCTACAGATACGACAAAACGCAAGTTGGCTCGTGTCAGTTTTTCCAATGCTACACGGTCACCTTTACGAATGCGCTGAGCGAGTTCTACTTCTTCCTCAACAGTAATCAAGTCTTCACGACCGATTTCTTGCAAATACTTGTCAAGAGAAGCGCTCTCTCTGTTAGTGATACTTTTGGTAATCTTTAGTTGTCTCATTCCTTATAAAACAGATTTGGAGCACAAAGTTACTATAAATAATTTGTTTATAAGCAAAATTAAGTAACTTTTGCACTCTATTTAATGAAAAAACAAAAAGAGATGCCGATATATCCCTATCGGCATCCACTTTCTATTTCATCGACTTATCTTTCAATCAGACAATTTGTCTGGCTGAATACTTATTCCTGAGTCAAATCCACTGCAAAATACCCGCGTCTGCCGGAAGGGAACATACCTGTAAGGAAAAGCACTTGATTAGGCGATTTCACAGCAGCTTTCATCACTTCTTCCAAGTCGCAGACCTTACGCATCGGTTGATCATTAGCTTTCAAGATAATAAAGCCCTTACGGATACCGGCATCCGCCATTTTACCATTGGAAACACCTGTAACCTGCAAACCATATCCCAAGTTCAACTCCTTTTTCAAATCTGCAGGCAGTTCTTTGAAGGCAGCCCCCAGAATATCCATACCGGCTTCCTTCACAATCTTCGTGTTACCCTGCTCATTCTTAAGAGTCACCACCACCGATTTTTCCTTCTTATCACGGATCACTTTGACTTTCACCTTATCACCAGGACGATGCTTGGCAATAGCTTCCTGCAAGTCGGCCATATTAGAAACCTTTCTATTATCCAGTCCCACGATCACGTCATCTACTTGAATGTCTGCACCGGCAGCCGAACCACCTTCTACGATTTCAGATACCCAAACACCTTCTACGACATCCAATTCCTTCGCCTTATCAGCCAATGTCTTTCCGCTGCGATCAATCGGACGCTGGTCATCCATCAAATTGCTTCCAATCGAAGCTCCTCTTACACCCAACACAGCCCGTTGCACGGTACCAAACTGCTTCAAGTCGGCAATCACTTTAGTCATGATACTGGTAGGAATAGCAAATCCATATCCAGCATAAGCACCTGTAGGAGAAGACAGCACCGAGTTGATACCTACCAACTCACCGCTGGCATTCACCAACGCACCACCACTGTTTCCCTGATTGATAGCTGCGTCAGTTTGAATAAACGATTCGATACCATTATTATATACACCCAAAGAACGCGCTTTGGCACTCACGATACCGGCCGTAACCGTTGAATTCAAATTAAACGGATTACCTACTGCCAATACCCACTCACCCACTTTCAACGCATCCGAATCACCTACAGGAATGGTAGGAAAATCATCACCTTCAATCTTCACTAAAGCCAAGTCAGTGCTAGGATCTGTACCAATCACACGCCCTTTGAATTCGCGGTTGTCATTCAACTTCACACTGATTTCATCCGCTCCGTCAATCACGTGATTATTCGTTACAATATAGCCATCTTTTGAAATGATAACTCCCGAACCGAAGCCTACACGCGGCTGCGTTTGTACCTGACGCTGCTGTCCTCTACCGTCTCCGAAGAAGAAATCAAAAATGTCAGGAGCCTGCTGAACAGTCTGCGTCTTTGCCTCTTGAATAGAACGGATATGTACCACCGCATGAAGCGAATTTTCTGCAGCCTGAGTCAAATCGACCGGTTGCGCATTCAGCGCACTGAAACCCGCCAGTTTGACATTCGGATTTTGCTGGAACATTTCATTAAATGAAGTCTGCGTAGCGGGGCGATTCGATTGAAATAATTTATACGTTGTCAATCCTGCCACTCCAGAACTGAGGAGTACAATTGCTCCTACGCCCAATATGTTTCTTGTGGTCTGTTTCATAATTTATAAATCTTTAAAATGTTAATATTCGGTATTGTTTTAACTTTTACGACGTTAAAATAATAACAAATATCGTTCGGTTATTTCACTTGTCACACTTTTTTGTCCTCTTTTAACAGAGAATAATTAAGGCTTAACAGCGCTTAACGGCAGTATCTGACATTTTTACATTCATTGTATGTCAGTTGTCATTAACATACTGACATTCATTCTGTAAAACTACAGCTTTACTACCCCAATTCCGGGCAAATCATTCAACGTAATCTTCCCCTTCACCACTTCCACACCTTTAAAGCGGTCGTTAGAGATAAGCAAGTTGCCATCCAAATCTGCAAAATCCACCAGAGGAGAAAACTGCGATGCTGCCGATATGGCACAAGAGGTCTCCGTCATACACCCCACCATCACACGCATTCCCAACGCATGCGCCAAAGTGACCATTTTCCAAGCTTCACGCATACCGGTACATTTCATCAATTTAATATTAATACCCGTAAAGGCACCCTTCAAACCAGGCACATCCGACAGACGCTGCAAAGACTCGTCAGCAAATACCGGCAACGGACTCTGCTGCGTCACCCAAGCAATATCATCCAACTGCTCCTTCGGCATAGGCTGCTCAATCATCACAATGCCTTTTTCCTTCAGCCAATGAATCATATCGAGCGCATACACACGGTCCTTCCATCCCTGATTAGCATCAATAGCAATCGGCAAATCAGTTACCGAACGAATCGTTTCAATCATCTCCTTGTCATTGTCTCTTCCCAACTTCACCTTCAATATATTAAAGCGGTCGGCACACTCTTTTGTTTTCATCCGCACCACATCCGGCGTATCGATACCAATCGTAAATGTAGTAGAAGGTGTTTTTTCTTTATTCAGCCCCCAAAGTTTATACCACGGAGCCCCCAGCAACTTACCTACCAAATCGTGCAGTGCAATATCCACCGCCGCCTTTGCGGCCGTATCTTTTGGAGATAAACTGTCTACATACGACAAAATATCCTCCAGCTGAAATGGATCATCAAACCGCTCCAAGTCCACCTTCTTCAAAAAATTCATGACAGATTCCACAGATTCACCCAAATAAGGAGGCATGGAAGCTTCCCCATAACCGGTGATTCCCTCATACTCGATTTCCACCTGCACATCGGGCGTAGTACTACGCGAATAAGAAGCTACGGTAAACACATGACGAAGCTTAAGTTCATATGGGAAAAACCTTAGCTTCATCTTTCCTCCCAGTCCAAGTTTATTAATGTGAAAAGACGACGGAACTGACGAATCTGCCAGTACCTGACTCACAATAGTACCTGTTCCCACAGCAGCTAGCGCAGCCGTCTTTAAAAAATCCCTTCTATTTTGCATTTGAATCCTCTATAATCAGTTAATAAAAAAAGAAAATCACTCTTGGGGCAGATAATATCCGTTGCAGTCAGTCGTATTCATCCCCTCCTCCTTATTTATATAAGGTAAGAACCGCACCGCATAAAGCAATCGTTTCGTGTCGAACTCATCATAATCAGCCTCATCCGGATCAAAGCTATTGATATGGACATCACCCAAAGAGTGAATAAAACGCTTTTCACCCAAATAAAAGCCCACATGAGACACGTCTTCTTTTTTGTCAGCCGTAGCCCGTGTACCGAAAAAGACCAAATCTCCCCGCTGAATATTTGAAAAATCAGGAGCAATCTCAATCTTTTCACCCACAGCTGCCTGCTGATGCGCATCCCTCGGGATAATGATATCATGCATAAACAGCACCGTACGCACAAAACCGCTGCAATCTACTCCTTTCGAAGAAGTACCAGCCCACAGATAGGGCACCCCCATCAAAGAAGCGGCTGTCTGCATGATACTTTCCACATCCTTCTTCACCCCCTTACGCCAGTTTTTTTCCGGCATTGCAATAGACTGAGAGACATAAGCCATGCGGCCGTCGGGATAAGAGACCTTATAAAACAGGCCATCACTTCCTTCCCATTTCAGACGATTGCCAGCCACTACATCCGACACCGGCTGCGAATGCACATCAGGCTGCTGATAAGTCGACCCATAATGAGCCGTAATCACCACCTTCTCTGCCTGATTCCATTCGTTGATTTTTTCCTTCGACATCGGAGTAATACCCATACGGTGCACCCATCCGGTGTACTCATCCGGTGTCTGAATCTTAAACCAGCCGTTGTATTGCAGCACCTTCACCGGCATTCCCAGCAAGGCCTGTGTAGTCATCCCCGAAGTAAACTTACCGGTTCCCCTCATGTTACAAACTGAAACGCGTACCACGCCATAAATAGAATCACTTGCCACAGAAGCCACCTCCTGTGCCATCATGCCTACTGAAAAAGCAGCAAGCAGACAGGATAAAAAAAGTTTTTTATTCTTCATTTAATTAGTTTTAAGCATAGCAAAGATAGAAAATAATTCGATTTTTGGCACAAAATTTAGCTTAAACAAAATAAATGACGTATTTTTGCAGCGTAAAGCAGTTGGCCGGTCTGTCGCGTGCATGTTTCATGCAGGAGGAAAGTCCGGGCAACACAGAGCATCCTACTTCCTAACAGAAAGCTGTCCGCG
>Tibetan_p1__coassemble_1411_pt1 | contig 10230 bp, 10 predicted proteins | sample Tibetan_p1__metabat2_high_PE_015 | metagenome-assembled genome bin Tibetan_p1 | reverse complement strand
GTGATGCTTGCGGTGGTTGCTTCAACAAAATTCCGCCTCAAAGACAGTTGGATATCCGTTCTCGCAAGAAAGTCATTGTTTGCGAATACTGTGGCCGTATCATGATCGACCCGGAATTGGCCGGTGTTCAGATTGAGCATAAAGTAGAAGAAGCTCCGGCAGCTTCTACAAAAAGAGCTATCAGAAGAAAAAGTGCTGAATAATCAATAAGTGCAAAATAGCGATGAACGTTTGGGCGTTTTCATTGCTTCTTAAAAGCCGTTCTGCTGCTACTTTCGGTAGCGCAGAACGGCTTTTATCTTTTCCGAAAGAAGGTGTATTTGCCAGTTCTACAGCTCAGTCTTACAAATCTGCGTACTGAGGGATTTCTCGCAAAAACACATAGCTTTGCGTTTCATAATTCATCTTGCAGCAGTAATGCTGCATTCCATTACTTACTATCAAGTAATCTACTTTCAGCACCATATTATACCGGGTTATCTGATTAAAGACAGCCTGCGTGATTTCAATATGCGGTGCTTTGTATTCAACAATCATCCGGGCTGATAAATCTCTTCGGTACAAGACGGTATCACATCTTTTGGTAGTGCCGTTGAGTTTAATCATCACTTCATTTGCCAATAGCGACATAGGGTAGCCTTTATGAGCAATTAGATAATGAACGAAATGCTGCCGCACCCATTCTTCGGGTGTTAATGTGACATATCGCTTACGAATCACGTCAAAAATCACATTTTTTCCATTTCGTAAATCTATTTTTGCTTCAAAAGCTGGTAGGTTTAATGATAACATTTACTATTTTTGTAAGTTAAACAACGGGTTCCTTCACTTGGAACCACAAATTTAATGAATTTATGAAAACAAAAGAAGAAATCGTAGCCAATTGGCTGCCACGCTACACCAAACGTAACTTGGAAGACTTTGGAGAATATATCCTATTGACCAACTTCAACAACTATGTTGAAATATTTGCCAAGCAGTTTAATGTTCCCATTTTAGGCCGAGATGCCAATATGATATCGGCCACTGCCGAAGGCATTACGATGATCAATTTCGGTATGGGAAGTCCCAACGCAGCTATAATAATGGATTTGCTTGGTGCCATCCATCCCAAAGCTTGTCTGTTTCTTGGCAAGTGCGGAGGTATCGACAAGAAAAACAAGTTAGGAGACTTGATTCTGCCCATTGCAGCCATCCGAGGAGAGGGAACTTCCAACGACTATTTCCCGCCTGAGGTGCCTGCGTTGCCTGCATTTATGCTCCAACGCGCAGTTTCATCGTCCATTCGTGACTATGGGCGGGATTACTGGACCGGAACGGTGTATACAACCAACCGCCGTATCTGGGAGCACGATGAATCGTTCAAGGATTACCTGAAAAAAACACGGGCCATGGCAGTTGATATGGAAACGGCTACATTGTTTAGCTGTGGCTTTGCCAATCACATCCCTACGGGTGCTTTGCTGCTTGTTTCCGACCAGCCTATGACTCCTGAGGGGGTAAAAACCGAAAAAAGCGACAGCTTAATTACTAAGAACTATGTCGAAGAGCATGTGGAGATCGGTATTTCATCCTTGCGCATGATTATTGATGAAAAGAAAACCGTAAAACACTTGAAGTTTGACTGGTAATTTCGACTGGATTTATGGCTAAGAAAGAACTGACGTGCAATGATATTCTACTGGAATTGAAGGAGAAAAAGTATCGCCCCATCTACTATCTGATGGGAGATGAGCCATACTATATAGATCTCATTTCAGATTATATCATGGATCATGTATTGAGCGAAACAGAGAAGGAATTTAACCTGACTGTAGTTTATGGTGCTGATGTGGATATCAGCACCATTATCAATACAGCCAAGCGATACCCCATGATGTCGGATTATCAAGTGGTAATTGTAAAAGAAGCACAAGCTATCCAGCGCATGGAGGAGTTGTCCTACTACCTTCAAAAACCGCTCCAGTCTACAATCCTGGTCATTTGTCACAAGCATGGCAGCATTGACCGGAGGAAAAAGCTGGCAGCAGAGATTGAAAAAGTAGGTGTGCTCTTTGAGTCGAAAAAGATAAAAGATACCCAGCTACCTGCGTTCATTACGTCATACATGAAGCGTAAGGGCGTGGATATGGATCCGAAAGCAACGGCTATGCTGGCAGATTTTGTCGGTGCGGATTTGAGCCGGCTGACAGGGGAATTGGAAAAGCTGATTATTACACTTCCAACCGGACAAAAACGGATCACTCCGGAGCAGATTGAAAGGAATATTGGCATAAGCAAAGATTATAATAACTTTGAGCTGAGAAGCGCCATTGTAGAAAAGGATATTCTCAAGGCAAATAAGATTATTAAATACTTTGAAGAAAACCCCAAAACGAATCCGCTGCAGATGACACTGGCCGTCTTGTTCAACTTCTTCTCCAATCTGATGCTGGCTTATTACGCGCCTGAAAAAACTGAACAAGGTGTTGCTGGCATGTTGGGTCTGAAGGCTTCTTTTCAAGCCCGTGATTATATAGCAGCAATGAAAAGATATTCGGGTGTAAAAACCATGCAAATCATCGGAGAGATCCGATATGCCGATGCTAAATCGAAAGGAGTAAAGAACAGTTCGATGAGCGACGGAGAAATTCTGCGAGAACTCGTGTTTACTATTTTACACTGAGAAATCAGTTTTTCATCATACAATTTCTGGCAGTAGCCATTGCTTTTTGAAGCAATGGCTACTGCTTTTTTATATGTACATACATGCCTTGATTTTATTATATAACCATAATGGAAAAGAAGAAATTTTTCTAAACAGTTTTCCATGTTATAAAATAGAAAGAATACAGGATAATACACAAGGCTCATCAAAATCCCTTAAACCTACTTTTGCTACATAAACCAGACTACTATGACTGTTATCCGAAGCCAATCATTTCAATAATCAATAATTATTCTATACAAATTCTCCTCTGTTATCAGTCAGGTAAGAAAAGAGGATTCAAAGAAGGAGAGTTTATGACAGGTTCATTTCTCAATAACCATCCAATTATCATTCTGATAGCAGGAGAAGACAAATACAATCTTCCTACTTTTTCTAAATGAAATAAACACCGAGAAGAGAATATCGCGCTTAATTTCCTGACTATTATCTGATTATGTCAAATTAAACACCTCTAGAATCGATTATTTCTGATTTACGGTGAAGTAGGGGAGAAATAATGGCTGGATTTTCGATTAGAGAGCCGAATTTCGGAAATTTCATCCAGACGAGGATATAAGAAACGGATAGGGGAGTAGGAAAGGAGAAAAAGCATACCTATAGAAGTAGAATCTGCTTCACATTTACGTATTTTATACTATATATTTGTACACATTATTATTGTAAACTGCTCACAATTGTATATTTCTTCACTAATATATATATGTGCTTATATGCTATCACATTTGGAAACTTGTGTATACAAATGAAATATTTTTCATTTTAACAAAGAGTTTTATCCTATTCATATAGCTTGTATCCAGCTATTTATATTGTTTATATACTCCATAGCTATAACATAATACGATTTTATCACTTTACTTTTGTAAACTGAGCTATAACACTCTGTTTAGCAACAAGTAACAACTTAAATGCAAGATTTATATACAAGTATACTAAAGTGTTACTACAACGGATAAGTAGCTGATTATAAAGAAATACACATTTCTAAAATTACACATGGAAATATCGATTCACATTTGTGATAATAAACAATTTATATTTGTGATTTGCATTTGTGAATTACAATGTTTACCTTTGTAATATATTTAAATATGAGACTATCTCGACGAATTATCGATAAAGACGTACATTTGTAATTGAGCTATTGTGGCAGTATGGAAATAAAAGACAGAATTAAAATGATTATGGAAAGGGAACAGATCACACCCCGAGTTTTTGCTGAAACAATTAAAGTACAGCAATCTACCCTTTCGCATATTTTAAAGAACAGAAATAAACCAAGCCTTGACGTCATTATGAAAGTGCATCAGACTTACAGCTATGTAAATTTAGAATGGCTGCTTTATGGCACAGGTGAAATGACGTCTGCTGCCAATGGTACTTCTCCATCCGATTTTCATGACCAGAATCAGTTTGCTCAACTTGACGAGAATGGCAAAAATCCGTCCTACGGGACAGTTGATTCGGAAAATCGCAAGGAAACAGCCTTACAAAGTGGCAATTCTGAGCCTAAAGAGATTGTGAAACAGGAAATTAAATACGTGGAAAAACCTGCAAGAAGAATCACTGAAATAAGAATTTTCTTTGATGACAACACTTATGAGACCTTCAAGCCTGAAAAATAGGCTGCAAAATCGCAGGTTTGAGTAAATTCCTCCTATCTTTGCATAAGAATATGAATTTATATTTTATATCCATACATGAAAAAATTTGTTTTAGATCTAACGGTTACTGAGAACATTCGGCTGCACGCTAATTATGTGCTGCTAAAAATGACTTCTTCATCGCCACTGCCTGAGATGATTCCCGGTCAGTTTGCCGAACTTCGGGTGGACGATTCGCCCACTACTTTTTTAAGACGTCCTATTTCAATTAACTTTATTGATAAACAACGGAATGAAGTCTGGTTTTTGATCCAGCTGGTGGGTGACGGAACCAAACATCTGGGAAAAGTGAAAGAAGGAGATGTTATCAATACCATTCTTCCATTGGGAAATGGCTACACGATGCCTGAAACACCTTCAGACAAGCTTCTCCTGGTGGGTGGCGGAGTCGGTACAGCTCCTATGCTCTACTTGGGCGAACAATTGTTTAAAAACGGACACAAGCCTACTTTCCTTTTGGGCGCACGCAGTGATAAAGACCTGCTGCAACTGGACGAGTTTGCCAAATATGGCGAAGTGTATACTACTACAGAAGATGGTAGTCACGGAGAAAAGGGCTATGTCACCCAACATTCCATACTGACGCAAGTCTCTTTTGAACAAATATACACTTGCGGTCCAAAACCCATGATGATGGCAGTGGCTAAATACGCTAAAGCCAATCAGATAGAATGTGAAGTATCTTTGGAAAACACAATGGCCTGCGGTGTAGGCGCTTGTTTGTGCTGTGTGGAAAACACATCTGAAGGTCATATATGTGTATGTAAAGAAGGTCCCGTGTTTAATATAAAGAAATTATTATGGCAGATTTAAGTGTAAACATTGGTAATTTACAAATGAAGAATCCGGTGATGACTGCATCCGGCACATTTGGCTACGGTGAAGAATTCTCGGATTTTATTGATATTTCACGCATCGGCGGTATTATTGTAAAGGGAACGACGCTTCATAAACGTGAAGGAAATCCCTATCCTCGTATGGCTGAAACGCCTTCAGGCATGTTGAATGCGGTAGGATTGCAAAATAAAGGCGTGGATTACTTCGTTGAACATATCTACCCCCGCATAAAGGATATCCAAACCAACATGATTGTCAATGTGTCCGGTTCGGCCATTGAGGATTATGTGAAGACAGCAGAAATGATCAATGAACTCGATAACATTCCTGCTATCGAATTGAACATCTCTTGTCCGAATGTTAAGCAAGGAGGTATGGCCTTCGGTGTCTCAGCTCAGGGAGCGTCAGAAGTTGTTAAAGCGGTGCGTTCTGCTTACAAAAAGACACTTATCGTTAAACTGTCGCCCAACGTGACAGACATTGCTGAAATAGCCCGTGCGGTGGAAGCTAGCGGCGCAGACAGTGTGTCATTAATTAATACATTGCTGGGTATGGCTATTGATGCCGAACGCAGACGTCCTATCCTCTCCACAGTAACAGGTGGTATGTCGGGAGCTGCAGTAAAACCCATCGCATTGCGCATGGTATGGCAAGTGGCTAAAGCAGTAAATATTCCTGTCATCGGATTGGGTGGAATCATGAACTGGAAAGATGCTGTGGAATTCATGCTTGCAGGTGCCTCTGCTGTTCAGATTGGTACAGCCAATTTCATTGATCCGACTGTGACTCTCAAAGTGGCAGATGGTATAAATAATTACCTCGACAGACATGGATTCAAATCTGTCAAAGAGATTATCGGTGCGCTTGAGCTGTAATCTTTGAGGTGACGGATGAAGTGATAGAAAGGGATTAGATTCCTTGACTCCATTCCTCTTTTCTATGTGGCACAATAAAAATAGCGGTTGAGTATCATCTGATTTCTCAACCGCTATTTTTATTTACAAATCTTACCAAATGCAAAGCCAACTGCCGTTTTAGTCTTCCAGCAAATCCGGACGGAGTTTCCGGGTGCGCTCTAGCGATTGCTGCAATTCCCATTCTTTAATTTTGGCTTCATGACCAGACAGGAGAATATCTGGCACTTTCCACCCTTTGTAATCGGCGGGGCGAGTATAAACGGGAGCAGCCAGCAAATTATCCTGGAAAGAATCCGACAGCGCCGATTGTTCGTCAGAAATCACTCCTGGAATGATACGCACAATAGCATCTGCCATGACGGCTGCCGCCAATTCACCTCCTGTCAGCACATAGTCGCCGATACTGATTTCTTTCGTAATCAAATGCTCGCGGATACGATAATCGATACCCTTAAAGTGTCCGCAAAGAATAATCAGGTTTTTAGCCATGGAAAGCGTGTTGGCCATGGGCTGACTAAATTGTTCTCCATCCGGCGTTGTAAATATCACTTCGTCGTAATCCCTTTCAGCCTTTAAAGCATTGATGCACCGTTCAATCGGTTCTATTTTCATAACCATTCCGGCAAACCCACCAAAAGGATAATCATCCACACGGCGATATTTATCTTCGGTATAATCGCGTAGATTGTGGATATGTATTTCTGCAAGTCCTTTATTTTGAGCCCGTTTCATAATAGAACAATTGAAGAATCCTTCAATCATTTCAGGCAAAACTGTTATAATATCAATACGCATATCTTTTAATTTTTCGCAAAAGTACAAATATTCAAAGATAAACCCTTATTTTTGCCTCAAACAATCGAAGAATTTATGGATATAAAAGAAAAAATAGAAAATTTGCGTATCGAACTTCATCGGCACAACTATAACTATTACGTTTTGAATGCGCCCGAAATCTCCGACAAAGAGTTTGATGACAAGATGCGTGAATTGCAGGATCTGGAAGACCAACACCCTGAATACAGAGACGAAAACTCTCCAACCATGCGTGTGGGCAGTGATTTGAACAAGAATTTTACGCAAGTGGCCCACAAGTATCCCATGCTTTCGCTTGCCAACACCTACTCCGAAGCTGAGGTCAGTGATTTTTATGAGCGTGTGCGTAAATCACTCAATGAAGATTTTGAGATCTGCTGTGAAATGAAATACGACGGTACCTCGATTTCGCTGACTTACGAACACGGAAAGCTGGTTCGCGCCGTTACACGTGGAGATGGCGAAAAGGGGGATGATGTCACCGACAATGTGAAGACTATCCATTCAATTCCCCTTGTCCTGCATGGCAACGATTACCCCGACCAGTTTGAAATCCGAGGAGAAATTCTGATGCCTTGGGATGTCTTTGAACAATTGAACAGAGAAAAGGAAGCCAGAGAGGAACCTCTCTTTGCCAATCCTAGAAATGCCGCTTCGGGCACTTTGAAACTGCAGAACTCTTCGGTTGTGGCTTCCCGCAAACTGGATGCTTATCTTTATTACCTGCTAGGAGACAATCTCCCTTGTGAAGGGCATTACGAAAATTTGCAGAAAGCCAAGGAATGGGGATTTAAAATTTCTGATCTGACACGCAAATGCAAAACCGTAAGCGAAATAGCCGATTTCATCAATTATTGGGACGTAGAACGCAAAAATCTTCCTGTGGCTACCGACGGCATTGTACTGAAGGTAAACAGTATCCGACAGCAAAAAAATCTTGGCTACACGGCCAAATCTCCCCGGTGGGCTATTGCCTATAAATTCCAGGCTGAACGCGCCTTGACTCGTCTGAATAAAGTTTCCTACCAGATTGGACGTACAGGAGCGGTAACCCCTGTAGCCAATTTGGACCCGGTGCAACTTTCGGGAACGGTGGTTAAGCGTGCTTCTCTGCACAATGCCGATATCATAGAGGGGCTGGACCTCCACATCGGTGATATGGTGTATGTGGAAAAAGGAGGAGAAATCATCCCGAAGATTACCGGAGTGGATATGGACGCAAGAAGCTTTCTGCTCGGTGAGAAGGTGAAATTTATTACGACGTGCCCTGAATGCGGCAGCAAACTGGTGCGTTACGAGGGAGAAGCTGCTCATTATTGCCCGAATGAAACGTCGTGTCCTCCACAGATTAAGGGTAAAATAGAACATTTTATCAGCCGGAAGGCTATGAATATCGACGGACTGGGTCCGGAAACTGTGGATATGTTCTACCGTTTGGGACTGATTAAAAATACGGCCGACCTGTATGAACTGACGGCTGAGGACATCAAAGGATTGGACCGCATGGGTGAAAAATCGGCTGAGAACATCATCAACGGAATAGCACAGAGCAAACAGGTTCCTTTCGAACGGGTAATCTTTGCTTTGGGAATCCGCTTCGTTGGCGAAACTGTAGCCAAAAAGATAGCTAAGTCATTTGCTGATATTGACGAATTGCAACAGGCAAGCTTCGAGAAGCTGATCAGCATTGATGAAATAGGTGAAAAAATAGCTCAGAGCATCCGTACCTATTTCGACAATGAAGCCAATGTGACCTTAATCAGCCGCCTGAAAGCTGCAGGGTTGCAACTCTGTCGCACGGAAGAAGATCTGAGCGGATACACGGATAAGTTAGCCGGCAAATCAATTGTCATCAGCGGCGTCTTTACTCATCATTCACGCGATGAATACAAAGAAATGATTGAAAAAAACGGAGGAAAAAATGTAGGAAGCATTTCTTCCAAGACCAGTTTCATCCTTGCCGGTGATAATATGGGACCTGCGAAATTGGAAAAAGCCCAAAAACTGGGTATAACGATACTGAGTGAGGACGATTTTTTGAAACTTATATCGTAGGATAAGAAAAATATTCGTACTTTTGCGGGTATAGATATTAGAGATTATAATTAAAAGTCATGATACAGACTAAATTGAAAGGAATGGGGGTAGCACTGATTACTCCTTTCAAAGAAGATGAGAGTGTAGACTACGATGCTTTGATGCGCATGGTGGACTATCTGCTGCAAAACAATGCAGATTTCTTGTGTGTGTTGGGGACTACTGCTGAGACTCCGACTCTTACGGAAGAAGAAAAGAAAAACATAAAGGAAATGGTGATTCGCCGGGTTAATGGCAGAGTGCCTATTCTTTTAGGAGTGGGCGGAAATAATACGCGGGCCATTGTTGACACATTGAAAAACGACGATTTTACGGGGGTAGATGCTATTCTTTCTGTTGTGCCTTATTACAGCAAGCCTTCGCAGGAGGGTATTTATCAGCATTACAAGGCAATAGCGGAAGCAACCGACCTTCCTATCGTGTTGTATAACGTGCCAGGCCGTACGGGCGTAAATATGACCGCTGAAACAACACTGCGCATTGCACGCGATTTCAAAAACGTGATTGCCATCAAAGAAGCATCCGGAAACATCACACAGATGGATGATATTATCAAGAATAAACCGGAAAATTTCAATGTAATTTCTGGAGACGACGGAATCACCTTCCCTTTGATTACTTTAGGTGCAATAGGTGTGATTTCTGTTATCGGAAATGCGTTTCCCCGAGAATTCAGCCGCATGACACGCTTGGCACTGCAGGGTGATTTTGCCAACGCACTGACCATTCATCATAAATTTATGGAACTCTTCAATCTTTTGTTCGTAGACGGTAATCCTGCCGGTGTGAAGTCTATGCTGAATGCCATGGGAATGATTGAAAACAAACTTCGTCTGCCGCTGGTTCCAACTCGAATTACAACTTTTGAAGCGATTCGCAAAGTGCTCAATGAATTAAACATCAAATGCTAAAAGTTGAATTGAATATACATTAAATAAAAGAAGGAGGCTCTACCTCCTTTTTTTTATGTCTCCATGAAAACTTCCTTTACTCTCCTTTGAAATAAGCTCATGCTGATGGTGTTTTAGCCGCTTTCCTCAGATTAAACCGGCTTTGTTTCCTTTCCTTTATGCGCTTTAAGAATAAACCACCCAGGTGGTTCAAGTGGCCCACCCGGGTGGTTTATATGAATCACCCGGGTGGGCTATATAAACCAGCAGGTGGATCCAGATAAAACGCAATGTAATAT
>Tibetan_p1__coassemble_1352_pt1 | contig 10540 bp, 9 predicted proteins | sample Tibetan_p1__metabat2_high_PE_015 | metagenome-assembled genome bin Tibetan_p1 | reverse complement strand
CTAAAGTGCCAAGTTAGCACTCCTAAAGTGGCAGTTTATGGACGCAGAACTACGTATATGTACTATATACTTATATAAAAAAACTGCCCCTAAAAGGAAGCCGCTTTCGGCTCTCTCCAGGGGCAGTTTACTTTCAACTACTAACAATTATATCGTACGTTCGATATTCCATACAAATGCACGCAATCCCAACTGCTCAGTTGCAAGGTCCATTTTGTGCAAGGCATCAAGCAAGGGATCAACCTTTACATCCTCTACTACAGTTAGAATTGATGAACACATACTTGGCCAAGCATGACTTCCATAATGAGGATCACCTGTTTTGGAGCCACGTCCCTGCACCTTATCCCAATAAGTAAATCCACGACAGTTCAAACGGTCGAGCAAAGAGATAATCTGTTCATAATAAGCTTGGTCGAATGTTATTAATACTGACTTCATAGATATTCTGTTTACATTATTTCTTAATCATTTCATCCTTATGAGCCTGGAAGTATTCGTTCAACTCACGAGTTTCTTTCATCTTTCTACGCTGACGGCGAACACCTACGCCACCGAAGATGCAATACATCGCTGGCACGTAAATCAGCGTCAAGATGGTGGAAACTGTCAGACCACCAATAACAGCAATAGCCATCGGGCTCCACATTTCGGCTCCCTGACCACTACTTACCGCCATCGGAATCATACCAAGAATGGTGGTAGCCGTAGTCATCAATACAGGGCGCAGACGACTCTTACCTGCTGTGACCACTGCGTTCAGAATAGACTGTCCACGCTCACGACACAAAATAGTATAGTCAATAAGCACGATACCGTTCTTAACCACAATACCAATCAACATGATACCACCCAACAAACTCATCACACTCAAAGTTGTATTGGTAATGAAGAGAGCCATCAAAATACCACTCAAAGCAAAGAGCACAGAAAGAATCAAGATAAACGGATAGGTCAGTGATTCAAACTGAGCAGCCATTACGATAAATACCAGAATCACAATCAACACAGCCAAAGTTCCCAAATCACGGAACGAATCCTGCTGGTCTTCAAACGAACCGGCAATCTGAACCGTCACATCACCCGGAAGATCCATTTTATCGATAATCTTATTTCCCGCACTTACCACATCACCCAAGGGAGCACCGGAGATTACAGCCGACACTGTGACAATACGCTCACGGTTTTTACGCTCGATAGTAGGAGCTGCATAACGCTCTACCACTCTGCCGACATCCTTCACTCGAACAGACTCACCCTTATTATTGTATATCAAGATATTTTCCAAACTTTCAATACTGGTACGGAATTCAGGAGCATAACGCACCTTAATATCATATTCATCACCGTCTTCACGATACTTGGAAGCCACAGCACCATTAATACGGTTACGCAAGAAATTACCGGCTGTAGACAGATTCAACCCATGCATAGCCAACTTCTCACGGTCAAAGTCCACCTGATACTCAGGCTGATAATCACTGCGACTGATATTTACTTCAGATACACCCGGCACATTCAACAGCGCTTTTTTCAAACGGGCTGCCACACTGTCGGTCATCTCCATATCATAGCCATACACTTCAAAGTCGGCAGTTGCCTGTGCAGACATACCGCTGTTGCTACCTCCTAAGATTACTTGTGCTTTACTGAACTCCGGATAGCTCTTCAAATCCTGACGCATTTCCTCACATACAGTTTCCAAAGATACATCACGGTCACCCGGATCCACCAAACTGATATTGAAAGAAATAATATGCGAACCATTATCCTGCATAGAGGCCCACGTATTATCAGAATCGGCCTGACCAACCGTATAGTTGCACACCTTCATGATATCTTTATATTTAGTCAGCCAATGATTGGTCAACTTCGAAGAAAGTTCTTGAGCAATTTCCTTACGTGTACCAATAGGCAACTCCAACTGCACAGCAATACGAGCATTATCCTGCGCCGGGAAGAACTCTGTACCAATGCCCTTGGCGCAAATCAAACTGAGGAAGAAAAACACAACGCATCCCAGAATGACCATCCAACGGTGACGCACTGCCCAATTCAACATTTTAGCATATTCTACATCAAGACGGTCGAGTGAACGTTCAATGGGTGTAAAGAACAGCTTAAACAACTTGGAAGGTTTCTTTTGCAGACGAAGCAGCTGAGCACACAACATCGGAGTCAGAGACAAAGCAGAAATGGTAGAAATAAACATGATGGCACACATCATCCAACCCAACTGCTTAAACAAGACTCCCGACATTCCACTGACCATTGTCAGCGGGAAGAACACAGCAATCATGGTCAAGGTAGATGCAACCACAGAAATTGCCACTTCATTGGTGCCATGCACTGCAGCCTGCTTAGGATCTGAACCACGTTCAATATGCGTCGTCACATTTTCGAGTACTACAATCGCATCATCCACCACCATACCGATAGCAATTGACAATGAAGAAAGCGAAATGATGTTAATCGTATTGCCGCTGATAGCCAGATAAATAAATGAAGCAATCAACGACAGCGGAATAGTGATACAAATAATCAGCGTAGCACGCCAGCGTCCCAAGAAAAGGAACACCACTAAAACGACAAACAACAATGCATACATCACCGTTTCTGTCAAACTATCGATGGTATTCAAAATATTATCGGAAGTATCCACGATAATTCCAATCTTCACGTCACTCGGCAAGTTTTTCTGGAGCCGCGGCAATGCTTCGGCTACTTTCTTAGAAATCTCTACCGAATTGGCACCCGACTGTTTCTGTACGACAATCATTGCTCCCTGCACACCGTTGTTATACGTTTCCTGAGCTCGTTCCTCGACGGTATCAACCACTCGAGCCACATCACGTAAGAAGACATTCGCTCCATTGTGTGTGCCAACAACGATATCATTCAACTGACTACTGTCATCAAACTCTCCTTCCACCCGAAGCGCATACGTTTCGCTACCAATATCGAAATTACCTCCCGGAATGTTTCTGTTTTCTGCTCCAATCACCGCACTGATGGACTCAATGGTCAGATGATAGGCCTCCAACTTATTGGGGTCACAATAAACCTGTATTTCTCGCTTCGGCGCACCACTGATAGAAACTGTACCGACTCCCGGAATACGGGCCAAGGGGTTTACCACACGATCGTCCAATATCTTATAAAGAGCAGCCTGACTTTCATTAGCCTGTACAGACAACAACACGATAGGAATCATGTCTGTACTAAATTTGAAAATGATGGGATTTTCAACATCATCTGGAAGCTGTGAGCTTACCATATCAAGTTTATCACGCACATCATTGGTCAAGACGTCAATGTCATTACCAAACTCAAACTCCAATGTAATCAACGACATATTCTCTGAAGAACGAGAAGTGATGTGTTTCAAGTTACTCACCGCATTCAATGTGTTTTCAAGCGGACGAGTCACGTTGTTCTCAATATCCGACGCACTGGCTCCCGGATAGGCAGTCATCACCATTATCGAGTTTGTATCGATATCCGGATATAAGTCAATCGGCAATTTGGACAAAGAAAAAAGACCAAAAATCACTACTGCCAAGAAGCAGAGGGAGGTCATAATCGGTTTTTTAACTGCACCTTCGTATAAACTCATTTCTTTTACGGATAATTAATTAATTGAAAATGAAGAATAAATGATTATTGTTCCACCTGCACCTCAGCACCATTCACCAAGCGTGACTGTCCTGCTACAACCACTTGAGAATGATTCGGAACACCTGATTTCAATTCATACTCAGCTCCCATGCGTCTGCCTAACTCTACTTTATTGTAAGACACCTTACCATCCTTATATACAAACACATAACGGTCGCCGGAACCTGCTTGTTTCACAATAGCCAAATCTGGCACAACCACGTTATCGGCCGTTCCGAAATTCAACGTAGCACGGGCAAACATTCCCGGACGAACACGCATATCACGGTTGTTCAGCTTAATCTCCACTTGAAACGTACGAGTTGTCGGATCAATCGTTGGATATACCAAACTGATATTACCCACAAACACTTCGTCACCATACACATCAAGTTTGACATCCACAGGAGCCCCCTTCTTCACCTTTGTGAAATAAGTCTCGGATACATTAATTAAAAGTTTCACAGGTGCAATCTGTTCTACCACCAATACCGGTTCCCCTCCGCTATACATATCTCCGTTATCATAATTACGGGCTGTAATCACGCCATGGATGGGGCTCAATAAAGATGTATTTTCCAACAGATTCTTATACGCAGTACGCTTTACATCAAGCTGCATTTTAGAAGCATCCCATTCAGATTTGGAAGCGCCCCCAACTTTATACAATTCATCAATACGTTTAAATTCTATTTCTTGATTGTCCAGCTGCAGTTTCACTTGCTTCAAATTGGCTGCATCCATCTGCACCAGTTTCTGCCCCTTAGACACGCGATCACCCACTTCAACAAAAATCTGATCGATACGAACAGGAGAAGAAGGTACAATATTATTTTTCACTTCTGCCTCTACAGTGGCCGTATATTCTTGAATTTGCGCAACAGGACGTGCCTGCACACTAGCCAGCTTTACTACGGGCTTTTCTAGCGTCTGACTAGCAGATACTGCTGCTGTTTCTTTATCGTTTCCGCCTGAACATGCGCCCATGACTGCTGTCAACAGCAGGGCTACTAATTGGATATTTCTTTTCATTTTCCTTTGTAATATTTTGTTGTCAATCTTTATTCATTCCCCAGCACTTGATCAAGGTCAGCCTTAGCAACCAAGTAATCGTAAATAGATTGGTTATAAGTAAGCTTTGCTTGAGTCAATGCCACTTGCGAACTGTTAAGTTCGAGTACGGTTCCTTTACCCACATCATAACGTTTCTCTGCAATAGCCACTGCCTTTTGTGCCTGCATCACATTTTCTTTGTTGCTCACCACCTGCTCAGTGCTGGCCGCCATGCTGTTACGGCAACTTACAACCTGCATATTCAATTTCCTTTCTGTATCAATACGATTCCAGTCAAGCTGCTGCATCTTGATACGATTAGACCTCACCTTCGTAAAATTGCTAGCTCTAAATAAAGGAATACTCAGATTAAACATCAGATTAGAGCTGTTACTCCAATTATACTTGAAGAAATTGATATTCGGATTATAGAGAGACTGGTAATTGTACGAGAAACTCATGGAAAGAGTCGGGATGAAATTAGTCCGCAATGACTTCGTATTCTTTTGCAGCAATTTCATATTCAAATCCAATTGCTTCAAAGTAGTATTATTATCCAAATTTACGGCCTCGTCACTGAGCTGGTTAGCAAACATCGCTGTCTCATAATTGATCAAGCTATCTTCAATTTTAATCTCCACGCTAGCAGTGACTCCCATCAACACTTTCAGTTGCAACTTAGCCAACGTAACAGCGTTAGCTGCAGCTATTAAGTTAGGCTTGATACTACGCATCTGAACTTCAGCACTGATTTTATCATATTCACTAACCTTTCCCTGCTCAAATTTAGCATTTACTACATTGTAGTTTTCTTCTGCTAACTTATAACTACCCTGAAGCACTTCGTAGCTGTCTTGGGCCAGCATCAACTGATAATAGGCCTTACTTACTTGATTAACCAAATCAAGTTTAGAAGATCTGGACTTTTCCACAGCCAGCTCTATATCTGTCTTTGTCATAGACATAGCGCGATATACTCCCGGCACAAAAAGAGGCAAACTGATATTCAGTCCGGCATTAGCAGTGTTAGTTCCATCTTGCCCCATTTTAAACGACATGTCATTCAATTTCATTTCAGCTGCTTTGATCGTGTGATCCAAGCCTACATTAATACTGGCTTCAGGCAACAATCCCTGCCAAGCTTCTTTACTTGCTACTTTTTTCAGTGCAATTTCTTCTTCTGCAACTTTCATCGTTGGATTCTCATCCAAAGCTATTTCCAGTGCTTTGTCTAAAGTCAAAGCTAAGGTATCTCCTGTCAATGAAGCAGTCTGAGCTTTTGCAAAAACAAAAGCACAAAGTGCAACAGCCGCCAGAAGCATTCTCTTTCCTGTAAATCTGTTCATCTTATTCATTAACTTATTACTAATTCGGTCTAAAACACACTGTTTACTGGCCCAACACACCAGTATGACTATGATTCTGCGTATGATTTTTACGATACTCTAAAATAAAGTCATCCAAGACTTTTGCACCCTTTTCTGTTGAAATCCCTCTAAGATAGGTAAACATAATAGATTCATACACCTCTACAAAAGGATAAGCGTCGCAAACAGCAGTGTTTAACAATACATCAAACTGCTCACGCACAAGCATATTGACAATGGCAAAATTGACGTCGGAACGAAAGATGCCTTGCTCTACTCCCTCCATGAAGAAAGAAATAGTCTTCTCTGAGTCACTCTCACGGCGATCTTTCATCAACTCATATATTTTGGGATATTTCTTTATGTCTTCAAAAAAGCGCTTATTGGTGAGTTGAAACATTTCAATGCTTTTTTGAAAGACTGCCAATATCACCTCAAGTACATTGTGCGATGTTTCATAGATTTCTTGAATATATCGCTCCCTATCCTCTTGTACCTTCAAAATGCCTTCCTTCAACAAGGATTCTTTGTCAGAAAAAACCTCATAGAGTGTACGTTTAGAAATTCCCAATGAAGCAGCAATGTCATCCATTGTAATGCTTTTAATCCCATGAGAAGTAAAAGCATTCATTGCTGTTTCCACTATCCTTTCTCTCAATTCTGCTCTTGAAGAAGGATCTTTTCCATGCTCAGCCATTATCCGATTTACTTAAATATTAAATGTAATTTATTAGCTATATCTTTGTAAACAAAGAAAAAACAAAGCAAAGATAAGTAGAAAACTCAAAAAATAAATTCAGTTTTCATGTTTATTGGTGTGCATTTGAGAAATATTATCATTCATGCAGCAAATATGAAAAGAAGTGTTAATAAAGTATGAATAAAAAGAAGGCCTTAAAAATAGAACGTAAAGAAATGCGAAGTAAAGTTTTTTTAATTGGCTAAAAGTTCATTCGAGTTTAGCATGCAGCAACAATAAATACTTAAAAGAATACTTATCCTCAAGATTTGTTTCATTAACGTAGGCTTCTAATAAATCAGGATAAGGTGCAAGCAAAGCTGACATTTTGTTTGCATCAACAAAATCCACCCGACCTGTAACCGTGTCCAGCTCATAGCAAACACGCTTGGTCACCAGACTGGATGCAGCAATTGCATCACCAATATGTCCACCTAACTTGACATTATCATCATTAGCGAAAACGCTACCAACTGCAGAACCTAAAGGCATGGCAGAAAAATAGATATGATTACCAAGTTGAAGTGCAGGAGCAAACCAAGCTCCAAACCGCAACTTGTTATAGCGCAATTTCCTGCAATTTAAGTACAAATTGCCGCTGGAATCACGAACGGCAAAACAACGTCTCTTCAGACGCTGATCCGATGATTCATCCACACCAACTGATATCCGATAATCTGCCCCTCCTGTCAAAAGAATCTGATTACGTGAACGTTTCTCAACACGCAATACAGATACCGTGTCACCCACATAAGTCATCAGCCCCTTCAAATTAGCATAAATGATGTTTTGACTGAACAATGGAAAACATTGTAAACTCATGAGCAAACAAAAAACGACTTTTACTTTCATAATACAATCCTCCACAAATCTTACCCGGTGCATTGTGGCATGAAAGTTATAACTTTTAGCGGATAATCACAAGTAAAAAATAGAAATAATAAAAAACGAGGATAATAAGTGAGGATAGAATAGACTAACTACCCATAAATAGATAATTATAAGCCGAAAAATGTAACAGATACAAAAAGGTGGAAGGAAAATAAACTCAGAAATATAAAGATGCTGAAAAAGAAGGAAACAAGAAAATGAATAAAAGGCCCAAACGGAATGATAAATTACAAAGATTGGAAAAAGACAACGCTGCATCCGGAGAGTAAGATATGAATGAAAAACAGGGGCAATGCACTAAACAGAAAACTACCAACTAACTAAAGTGGACACAGAAAGCACTATTTAAACAAGACAAATAAAAAGTAGAAGCACATAGAAAAAAAGAAAAAAGATGAAACACGAGAAAAATAACAAGATCGCAAATGAAGCTAAAGGGATTAGTAACACAAGAAGATAATGGGGATAGCCAAATGAACTGACATATCCCCATGTGTTAATGAATGAAAGGTAGAAAGATATAGCTATACATTTTTACTCTTAATGAAGGAGATGAATGCCTGAGCATCTGCATTTTTAAAATAATTGACCCTAGTGACTGGCTCATATTTATATGGAATGAACTGAAAAAGTTGCACTGCAGCAAATTTTTCATCAGAAGAATACAGGACATCCATTCGGATATTTCCACTTTCGACCATTTGGAAATGGGATGAAGAAGGAACTGACCCCGAGGTAAGGAGTTCCTGCAGGGAATTCAGATACTTTAGATCGAAATAAGCACTGAACTCTCTAGTTGAACTACCTGTTGGCAAATATACTACTTGTTTAGACTTCCAAAAAAGTCGAAAAATACTAACCAGTAGTAAAGCAGTTCCGAGAACCATAAGTGCCATGCTAGTGGTGGAGGATTTATCTTCGAATGAAAAAGTAGCTGAAATAGCTAAAACACCTGTGAATAACATCCCCAAAGAAGTAAATACACTAGAGATACTTGTTCTTTTAACTATATCGGGACAACTAGATGAAAATACAATAGAGTGAATGGATTCGTTATGTGACATAATACTTAGTTTAAATTATTAGTAAGAAATCGAAATCTGTTAATCAACACGATTAACAGAAAAAGAGACGTGAAACTAATAAAAGGCTAAACAAGTATCTGTCGTAAGGCAAATATATAGTATTTACACGACGGCACACAACGATGCGAAACCGTAGAAGAGCAAATACGACATAAATGCATAGAAAGCAAATTGGTTGAATCTGAAAAAGAAAGGAGAGCTTGCCTCAAAGCCACCACATATTCATGACTCAATACACGCTGTATACGGGCTATATGAACAGGTAGTGTTTGCACAGAAGACAATTCTCCATCGGGTAACGCAGGAAGAGAAAGGGCAGCAAAATGAATATCATCAGAGTACGAATATACAACATCATACGACTCTGTCTCTCTAACTTCAGCAGTAGCCAAAGAGAAATGGATACCTACCGGAAGAAGGAAAGTAATCAAAAAGAATAATATAATTTTCAGATACCTATTCATAACAAGAGCAAAGTTAATTTATTCTTCATAAAATGAAAACGGAAGGAACAGCTTTTAATACAAGTTAGCAATCAATAAAAAAAAGGCTACTCAAAAGAGTAGCCTTTTCATATTTTAAAGAATAATCGTTAAATTATTCTGCTGATTCTGCTTTAGGTTCTTCGGCTACGGGAGCTTCAGTTACAGGAGCTTCTACAGCAGCGTTCTTTTTAGAACGACGAGTGCGAGTAGCTTTCTTAGCAACCTTATCCTTAGCCATATTTTCATTGTAGTCAACCAACTCTATGAAGCACATTTCAGCGTTGTCACCTAAACGATGACCAGTCTTGATAATGCGAGTATAACCACCCGGACGATCAGCAATCTTAACTGAAATTTCCTTGAACAACTCAGTAACAGCAAACTTATCTTGCAAATTGCTGAATACTACACGACGAGAGTTTGTAGTGTCTTCTTTTGACTTCGTAATCAAAGGCTCAACAAACTTCTTAAGAGCTTTAGCCTTAGCAACAGTCGTAGTGATTCTTTTGTGCTTAATCAAAGAACATGCCATGTTTGACAACATTGCGTTTCTATGTGAAGCAGTACGACCTAAATGATTGAATTTTTTATTATGTCTCATTTTTTATTCTTTATCTAATTTATATTTAGAAATATCGGTTCCAAACGACAGATTCAGACTATCCAGCAAATCATCAAGCTCGGTTAGCGATTTCTTACCAAAGTTTCTGAATTTAAGCAGGTCAGTTTTGTTGAATTGAACCAAGTCACCCAGAGTTTCAACATCAGCAGCCTTCAAGCAATTTAAGGCACGAACTGACAAATCCATATCCACGAGCTTAGTTTTCAACAATTGACGCATGTGCAAAACTTCTTCATCAAATTCTTCGTTGCCATCAGAATCATTACTTTCAAGAGTAATCTTTTCATCAGAGAACAACATGAAGTGATAAATCAAAATTTTAGCAGCTTCCTTCAGAGCCTCCTTCGGGTGTATAGAACCGTCGGTGCTAATTTCAAGCACCAATTTTTCGTAGTCAGTCTTCTGCTCAACACGGTAGTTTTCAACAGCATACTTGACGTTACGTATCGGTGTATAAATAGAGTCGATTGGAATTACATTAACATCCGTACAATATTCGCGATTTTCATCAGCAGGAACATAACCACGGCCTTTGTTAATTGTAAGATCAATCTGCATAGTTGACTTAGAATCTAAATGACAAATAACTAATTCCGGATTTAACACTTCAAATCCAGTCAAATACTTACTAATGTCACCTG
>Tibetan_p1__coassemble_772_pt1 | contig 15291 bp, 9 predicted proteins | sample Tibetan_p1__metabat2_high_PE_015 | metagenome-assembled genome bin Tibetan_p1 | reverse complement strand
CCCAGCTGTCCGATGTATGAGTTCTCCTGCTGTTCGGCCACCGTCTGATAGCCGTCGTGGCGGGGATAATAGCCCAGGAACCAGATGAGGATAGAGGCTATCATGATGACGCCGCCCATCTTTTTCAGATACTGCACGCCTTTCTCCCACGTGTGGCGGAAGATGGATTTGGCTGTCGGCATCCGGTAGGGGGGAAGTTCCATGACAAACGGTGTGTCGTCTCCTTTGACCAGAAATTTACTGAACAGCCTTGCCAGCAGCACAGCCAGAAGGATGCCCGTGGCGTAGATAATCAGCAGCACGAGGCTGGCGTTGTGGGGAAAGAAGGCTCCTACCAGCAGCAGATAAATGGGCAGACGTGCGCTGCAGGACATCAGCGGGTTCACCAGCATGGTGATGAGGCGGCTTTTCCTGTTTTCGATGGTGCGCGAAGCCATGATGGCTGGCACGTTGCATCCGAAGCCCATAATCAGCGGGATGAACGACTTGCCGTGCAATCCCATCTTATGCATGATTTTATCCATGATGAAGGCGGCTCTGGCCATGTAGCCGGAGTCTTCCATCAGTGAGATGCAGAAGTAGAGTATCAGGATGTTGGGGAGGAACACGATGACTCCGCCCACACCGCCGATGATACCGTCAACAATCATGTCCTTCAGCGGACCTTCGGGCATGTTGCTGTGCACCAGATTGCCGATTTGTTCCACCAGCCATTCAATGCCCTGCATCGGGTATTCTCCCAGCACGAAGGTGCCCTCAAACATGAGATACATGAAGAGGAAGAAGATGGGGTAGCCCCAGATGCGGTGTGTCACAATGGCATCCAGCACCTTGGTTGTCTGTTCCTGCTCCATGTGATTGTCCGTGAAGGTCTCTTTCAGGGCTCCGCTGATGAAGCCGTATTTGGCATCGGTGATGACCGATTCGCAGTCTTCGCCGAGTGTGTCGTGGATGCGCCGGGACATCTTGTCGCGGATGCTGAAGATGGCTTCGGCATTGGGCAGTGTCTGCACAAAGCGGGCAATGTCTGTATCGTTCTCCAGCAGTTTGATCGACAGGAACCGGGTGGAGTATTTGTGGCGGATGGTTTCGTTTTTCGACACTTCCTCCTTCACGGCGTCGATTGCCTTTTCAAGGTCGGGGCCGTGATTGATGTGGATGTGGCGGAACACACGGGCTGTCTGCTTGTGTTCACGCACATAGTCTTCCATGTGCTCCTCCTCGTGGTGCTTGCGGCTTTCCAGCGATTCGTGCCATTCGGTGAGGTCTTTCAGCACTTCCGGATTCATCCGTCCGTCGCGGTCGAAGAAGTCGACCCCTTCGTAGAGATTGATAACCACATGAAACAGCGTGTCCAGTCCGCGGTTGCTCCGGGTCACCGTGGGAATCATCGGCACCCCGAAGAGCTTGCTCAGCAGCTTGTGGTCCAGGGTGTTTCCGCTGGCCTCCAGTTCGTCGTAGATATTGAGTGCCACCACCATGCGCACATTCATATCGATGAGCTGTGTGGTGAGATACAGGTTGCGTTCCAGGTTGGAAGAGTCCACCACGTTGATAATCACGTCGGGTGTTTCGTTGATGATGTGGCGGCGTACGTATATTTCTTCGGGCGTATAAGCCGAGAGAGAATAGGTGCCCGGCAGGTCGACAATCTTGAAGTGGTAGCCTTCAAAGTCGAAATACCCTTCTTTGGCATCTACCGTCACTCCGCTGTAGTTGCCCACATGCTCGTGAGCCCCCGATGCGAGGTTGAACAGCGATGTCTTGCCGCAGTTAGGATTTCCTACCAAGGCCACATTGATGGTACGTCGTTTGCCTTTAGCCAGACGCTTCATTTGCTCTTCATTCACCGAGATGTCTTCGGGCAGGCCTTCGTGGTAAACGGTCTGTTCGGTCAGTTTCTTGGCTTCTTCTTCACTGACTACCTCTATCATCTCAGCTTCTTGGCGGCGAAGGGAAATTTCATATCCCACTACTTTATATTTGATGGGGTCTCTTAGCGGAGCATTCAGTAAAACTTCTACTGTTTTACCTTTGATGAACCCCATCTCCACAATCCGTTTACGAAATCCTCCGTGTCCTAATACCTTTACAATGACACCCTTTTCGCCTGTTTTCAATTCGGACAAACGCATACTATTCAAAATTTTTGGCAAATATAATTCATAACTTTTTAGCATGCAAATTATTTAGATTGTTTTTAAATAACGGATCGGGAAACGGGAAAAATCAAGAAACTGCCAGATACGGGGAGAAAAGATTATCTTTGCAGGATGGGATGCTATTCTTTTTGCATGTGAGGGTGCAGCGGATGTTGTTGTATGAAGGATTGCAATGGATTTTTTTGCATGGGAAAAGGAAAGCATCGTTGTAACGGAGAACGGTAGCGTTTTTTATAGAATCAAATGGAAGAGCGAGTAAAACAATTTATAGAAAAGGAGCAGCTGTTGCAGCCCGATGCGAAAGTGCTGGTGGCTTTGAGTGGTGGAGCTGATTCGGTGGCTTTGTTGTGTGTGCTGCATCGGGCCGGTTATTCTCTGGAGGCGGCGCATTGTAATTTTCATCTGCGCGGTGAAGAGTCCGACAGGGATGAGCGCTTTGTGCGTGGTTTGTGTCAGCGGTTGGGCGTTTGTCTTCATACAGTGGATTTCGACACTGCCGGGTATGCAGCCACCCATCATGTATCAATTGAAATGGCTGCCAGAGCGTTGCGCTACGATTGGTTTGAGCAGCTGAGGCAGGAGGTCGGGGCCGAAGTAGTGGCTGTGGCCCATCATCAAGACGACAGTGTGGAGACGCTGCTGCTGAACCTGATTCGGGGCACGGGCATAGCCGGATTGCTGGGTATCCGTCCGCGCAACGGGTGTATCGTGCGTCCGCTGCTGTGTGTCAGCCGGGAGGAAATCCTGCATTATCTCCAGGCAATCGGTCAGGATTATGTGACCGACAGCACCAATCTGGAGGATGAGTTTACGCGCAATAAGATTCGTCTGCATCTTCTTCCGCTCATGCAGACGGTGAATCCTTCGGTGAAGAAAGGGCTGATGGAAACGAGCAATTATCTCGGTGATGTCTTTGCTATATATAATAGGTATATGGAGGAAGCCAAGGCGCGCATGATGACGGAGAAGGGGATACGGATAGCCGAGTTGCTGAAGGAGCCGGCACCGGAGGCTTTTTTGTTTGAAGTGCTGCATCCGCTGGGCTTTAACTCGGCGCAGATAAAGGATGTTTTCCGTTCTGTAGCCGGACAGCCGGGCAAGTTTTTCTGTAGCCGGAACTGGCGGGTAGTCCGAGACCGGGATTGTTTGCTGGTGGAACCGCTGCCGGCAGATGGGGCTGAAGAGCCGCCTTTCCGGTTGCGGAGGGAAGAGCGGGCGTATACGGCCGACTTCCAGATTCCGCGTCAGAAGAATGTGGCTTGCTTTGATGCGGACAAACTGGAGGGAGAGGTGTGTTGCCGGAAGTGGCAGACCGGCGATGTGTTTGTGCCCTTCGGCATGAGAGGCAGGAAAAAAGTAAGCGATTATCTGACCGACCGTAAATTTTCACTCAGCCAAAAAGAACAGCAGTGGGTGCTGTGTTGCGGCAACCGCATAGCGTGGCTGGTGGGCGAGCGAACAGACAATCGCTTCCGGATAGATGAAAACACCCGGCGGGTGGTGATTTATGAAATTGTCTGAAGATCCATCATGGATACACCGGCAACTGTCTGCTGCAGATGTGCTGTTTTTTTATATGTAATTATCTGCTACAGAAGTGTCTGAGGTTCTTTCTGTTTTTTGAAACAATCGGCCAGCAAGGCTGCAAAGGGGGTGTCGTATACTCTGTCTTTTTGTGGGCAGATCTTCACGCAGGCGCAGCACTTGATACACTTGCTTTCGTCGGTATGCAGTTCGTCTCCCAAGGTGATGGCACCGGCGGGACAGGCTTTAGCACACGCTCCGCAATGCGTACAGGCTTCTTCGTCTCTTATCCACGGGGCACGGGGCAGGGGAGTGCCGCTTTTCCGTAGCTTGACCACCTTTCCCAAGAAGCGGAACAAGGGGAAGAAAGGTTGTTTGGGGCGCTGGATGGCACGCACATCAACGGCATACAGGTGGTCGGCCTGCGTTGCTTTTTCTATTTTTTCTTGTATCTGCGCTCCGAATGTTTGGGCCAAATCGAGGTCGTGGCTGTCGGGACGTCCGGCGGCGATGGGGTACGACTCGTTGCTGTAGGAGTGTTCGCCGATAAAGGTGGCTCCTGCAATGACTTTCAGACCCTGTTTCACAGCCCACGCATCCAGTTCCATCAGTGCTTTTTCATAAGCACGGTTGCCGTAAACTACTGTCAGCACCGTGGGCGAATCGGTTCCTTTGATAGACTGTAAGCGGCTCATAGCCAGCGGTGCTACGTGTCCACCGTAGACCGGAACAGCAATGAGGGTGAGTGCCGTTGCCGGAATCACCAGGTCGGCTGCTGCTTGACGGGTAATATCGATGGGGGTTACTTTTTTTATGCCAGTTCCCCGAACAATCGCCTCTGCAACTTGTTTAGAAGTATGTGTAGGCGAGAAATAAATCACATAAGCTTCATTAATAGTCATAATCTTTTTCTTTAATGAAGCAAAGATACGCTTTTGAATGGAAAAAAATGATTGATTGTTTATGAAACCATAAAAAAAAACATTATCTTTGCCGCCGTTGATACATTCTACAGTTCAACGCAACATACCCCATATTCATATTAAAAGAAATAGAATTAGCTCGCATAAAGTAGTAGCTATAGGCTGTAATCAGATAGCCCGAATTCTGCTAAAAAATTAATAACTTACCATATTATATGTATAATATCATTCAACTAAACGACAAAGAATTGTCGGAACTTCAATCTATAGCCAAAGAGTTGGGTATCAAAAAGGCAGACTCCTTTAAGAAGGAAGACCTTGTCTACAAGATACTCGACGAACAGGCAATTGTAGGAGCTACCAAGAAAGTGGCTGCAGAAAAACTGAAAGAAGAAAGAAAGGAAGACAAAAAGAAGCGCTCTCGCACTACTTCTGCCAAGAAAGAAGAGAAAGCGGCTCCTGCTGTGAAAGAGGGAGAGGCTGCTAAAGAGACTGCTGCTCCGGCAAAGGCTAAACAGGAATCGAAAGTAGAAACAAAGGAGGGAGCTGCCGGCTCTGACGAGGAGGCTGCTCCGAAGCGCAAGGTGGGACGCCCGCGCAAGACTGCTTCGGCAAAGAAAGAGACCGAAAACGGCAAACCGGCAGTTCAGGAGGGAACTGCAGATGAGGCTGTAAATGAGGCTGCTCCCCAAAGAGGGGCTGAACCCGCTGCCAAGAATGCGGAAAGAAAAGCGGCTGTAAGCCAGTCGGAAGAATCTGTTCCGGCAGCTGCAGACAAAAAGAAAAAAGAGACACGGGTAGCCGATGATGAAAATGCACTTCTGGCTGCAATGAATGACAATGAATTTATTCCTATCGATGACTTACCTTCAGAAAAAGTAGAACTTCCTTCAGAACTTTTTGGTAAGTTTGAAGCTACCAAGGTGGAACCTGTAAATCCCAATAACGGCGTTGCTTCTCAATCTCAGCAACCGGCTCATCAGCCTCGTCCGCGCATTGTGCGTCCGCGCGACAACAATAACAACAACGCTGCCAGCAACAATAACAACAATAATAACAATAATAACAATAATAATAACAACAACGGCAGCAACAATAACAACAACTCCAATTTCCAGCGGAATAACAGCCAGAACCAGCAGCGTTCGGTGATGACACGCAACAATAATAATAACAACAATAACAATAACAACAACAATAACAATAATCCGTCGAACAATGGCGGTGATAATGCGCCCGTTCAACAGGAACGCAGAGCTCCCGAGCGTGAAAAGGCTTATGAGTTTGACGATATCCTCAGCGGCGTAGGTGTGTTGGAAATCATGCAGGATGGATATGGATTCTTGCGTTCTTCTGATTACAACTACCTTTCTTCTCCCGATGATATCTATGTGTCTCAGTCGCAAATCAAGCTGTTCGGTTTGAAGACAGGGGATGTGGTAGAAGGTGTTATCCGTCCGCCGAAGGAAGGCGAAAAGTATTTCCCGCTCGTAAAGGTTTCTAAAATCAACGGCCGTGATGCAGCTTTTGTGCGCGACCGCGTTCCTTTCGAACATCTCACTCCTTTGTTCCCGGATGAGAAATTCAAACTCTGCAAAGGCGGTTATTCAGACAACTTGTCTGTCCGTATTGTCGACCTCTTTGCTCCTATCGGTAAAGGTCAGCGTGCGCTGATCGTGGCTCAGCCCAAGACCGGTAAGACGATTTTGATGAAGGATATTGCCAATGCCATTGCAGCCAACCATCCGGAAGTGTATATGATTATGCTTTTGATTGATGAACGTCCGGAGGAAGTAACCGACATGGCTCGCAGTGTGAATGCTGAAGTGATTGCTTCTACGTTCGACGAACCGGCTGAGCGCCATGTGAAGATTGCCGGCATTGTGTTGGAAAAAGCCAAACGTCTGGTGGAATGTGGACACGATGTGGTGATTTTCCTCGACTCTATTACGCGTCTGGCCCGTGCATACAACACCGTTTCTCCGGCTTCCGGCAAGGTACTTTCGGGTGGTGTGGATGCCAATGCACTGCACAAGCCCAAGCGTTTCTTCGGTGCGGCACGTAACATTGAGAACGGCGGGTCGCTCACTATCATTGCGACAGCTTTGATTGATACAGGTTCGAAGATGGATGAGGTTATCTTTGAAGAATTCAAGGGTACGGGTAACATGGAGTTGCAGCTCGACCGCAACCTGTCCAACAAACGTATCTTCCCTGCTGTCAACATCACTGCTTCCAGCACACGCCGGGACGACTTGCTGCTCGACAAGACTACGCTCGACCGTATGTGGATTCTGCGTAAGTACTTGGCCGATATGAATCCTATTGAGGCGATGGATTTCGTGAAAGACCGTCTGGAAAAGACGAAAGATAATGATGAATTCTTGATGAGCATGAATTCTTAAAAGAACCTGAACTCATGACGATCATGAATTCATAAAAGAACCTGGATTCTTTATAAGCAATCTGCTGAGATATACGTTTGTGTAATTGATCCAGATTGTATGATAGATAAAATTAAACGGTGCATCAGTCGCGTCTTCTGAAAGCGGTTGGTGCACCGTTTGTTTTATTTTTGTGGAAATTGCTTTCATTATCGTTCAAACGGACATCAGCTTTTCACTTCCTCCCTTTTTTTTCTTATTTTTGCTCCAAATTAACTTTACTTTATTCTATCGTAACATGAAGACCTTTTATCCTTTCATGGGGCTGGCCTTTTGTGGTGTAGCAGTCCAGGCACAAGAAAAGCCGAACTTTCTGATTATTCAATGTGACCATCTCACACAGCGCGTGGTCGGAGCATACGGACATACAAAAGGTTGTACCGACCCGATTGATGAAGTGGCTTCCAGGGGAGTCGTTTTTTCCAATGCGTATGTAGGATGTCCGCTGAGTCAGCCGTCGCGTGCAGCTTTGTGGAGCGGCTTGATGCCTCACCAGACAAACGTGCGTTCCAACTCTGCGGAACCCACCAACCAGCCGCTGCCCAGCCATGTCCCTACTTTGGGAAGTGTCTTTTCGGAGAATGGCTATGATGCAGTGCATTTCGGAAAGACGCACGATATGGGTGCACTGAGAGGATTTAAACATAAAGAACCCGTGGCCAAGCCGTTTACCGATCCGGAATTTCCGGTCAACAACGACAGCTTCCTTGATGTGGGCACGTGTGAAGATGCCGTGGCTTATCTGAGCAATCCGCCGCAGCAGCCGTTTATCTGTGTGGCCGATTTTCAGAATCCTCACAACATCTGCGGCTTTGTGGGAGCCAACGAGGGCAAACAGGCGCTGTCGTTCAAGGGAGAGTTGCCGCCCTTGCCGGACAACTTTGATGTGGAAGACTGGAGCAATGTGCCGGTGCCGGTGCAGTATATCTGCTGTACACATCGCCGCATGACGCAGGCTTCTCATTGGACAGACGAGCAGTATCGGCAGTATATCGCTGCTTTCCAGCACTACACCAAGATGGTGTCCAAGCAGATTACGCAGGTGCTCGATGCGCTCTATTCCACTCCTGCGGGCAAGAATACGATTATTGTCTTTATGGCCGATCATGGCGACGGTATGGCATCACACCGCATGGTGACCAAGCATATCAGTTTCTATGATGAGATGACCAACATTCCGTTTATCTTTGCCGGACCGGGCATCAAGCAGCAGAAAAAGCCGGTAGACCAGTTCCTGACGCAGCCTACCATTGACCTGCTGCCTACGCTGTGTGACCTGGCGGGCATTGCAACGCCGGCCGATAAAGCCGGTATCAGCCTGGCGCCTACTTTGAGGGGCGATAAGCAGGAGAAGACGCATCCGTATGTCGTGTCTGAATGGCACACAGAGTATGGATATATCACGACTCCGGGGCGTATGGTGCGCGGACCGAGATATAAGTACACGCATTATCTGGAAGGCAACGGGGAGGAACTTTACGACATGAAGAAGGATCCGGGTGAAAAGGTCAACCTGGCCAAAAATCCGAAATACGCCAAGATTCTGGCCGAACACCGGGCGATGCTGGATGACTATATCGTTCGCTCCAAGGATGATTACCGCAGCCTGAAGGTGGATACCGATGCGCGCAGCCGGCAGCATGCACCGGGGTATCCTCATCATGAAGGACCCTGTGTAAGGGAATATAGACCAAGAAAATAACGATTTATGTATACCAACAAACAAATCTGGAGTGTCAGTTATCCGATACTGTTGAGCTTGCTGGCACAAAATGTAATCAATGTTACCGATACAGCTTTCCTGGGCCACGTCAATGAGGTGGCCTTGGGGGCTTCTGCTATGGGTGGACTGTTTTATATCTGTATCTTTACCATTGCGTTCGGATTCAGCACCGGTTCGCAGATCGTGATTGCCCGCCGCAATGGGGAAGGGCGCTACACGGATGTGGGTCCGGTGATGATGCAGGGTGTGATGTTTCTGTCTTTCATGGCGCTGTTGCTCTTTGGTCTGACCAAGGCATTCGGAGGAAGTATCATGAGGCTGCTTGTCTCTTCAGAGGCCATTTATGACGAAACGATGGTCTTTCTCGACTGGCGCATCTACGGCTTTTTCTTCTCCTTTGTCAATGTCATGTTCCGTGCCTTGTATATCGGCATCACCCGTACCAAGGTGTTGACCATCAATGCTGTGGTGATGGCGCTCACGAATGTGGTGCTCGACTATGTGTTGATTTTCGGTAAATGGGGATTTCCGGAGATGGGAGTCAAGGGAGCAGCCATTGCTTCTGTGCTGGCTGAGGCTTCTTCCATTCTTTTCTTCCTCATCTACACCTATTTCACGGTTGATTTGAAGAAATACGGACTGAACCGCATCCATACGTTCGACTCGGCTCTGCTGATGCGCATCCTGAGCATTTCCTGCTTCACGATGATGCAGTATTTCCTTTCCATGGGTACGTGGTTTGTCTTTTTCGTGGCTATCGAACGCCTCGGACAGCGCGAGCTGGCCATTGCCAATATCGTGCGGAGCATCTATGTGGTGATGCTGATTCCGGTCAACTCCTTGGCCACTACGGCCAACAGCCTGGTGAGCAATGTCATTGGGGCGGGAGGTGTGCATCATGTGATACCGCTCATCAACAAAATTGCCCGTTTCTCGTTTTTCATCATGCTGGGGATGGTGGCCGTTACGGCTTTGTATCCGCAGCTTCTGCTGTCGGTATATACCAGTGATCCTGTCCTGGTGGCCGACTCCATCTCTTCGGTGCATGTCATCTGCATCGCCATGCTGATTGCTTCGGTGGCGAATGTGGTGTTCAACGGCATATCCGGTACGGGCAATACGCAGGCTGCGCTGCTGCTCGAAACCATTACGATTGCCATCTACGGTTCGTACATCATTTTTATCGGCATGATTATCAAGGCGCCGGTGGAAATTTGCTTTACGATTGAGATTCTGTACTATACCCTGCTGCTGCTTACGAGTTATATTTATTTCAAAAAAGCAAAATGGCAGAATAAAAAGATATAAAATACAAGAGAATTTCGTACATTTGCAGGCTCAAAGTATTAATATGTAAATAAATAACTATGTTCGATAATTTAAGTGAAAGACTAGAACGGTCATTCAAGATTCTGAAAGGTGAGGGTAAAATCACCGAAATCAACGTGGCGGAGACGCTGAAAGATGTTCGTAAGGCACTTCTCGATGCCGACGTAAACTATAAAGTGGCTAAGAGCTTCACCGATACTGTGAAGGAAAAAGCAATCGGTCAGAATGTGCTTACAGCGGTGAAACCCAGCCAGTTGATGGTGAAGATTGTGCACGACGAGTTGACCAGCCTGATGGGTGGTGAAACAGCTGACATCAATATCGACGGTCGTCCGGCTGTTATCCTGATGTCGGGTTTGCAGGGTTCTGGTAAAACGACTTTCTCCGGTAAGCTGGCTCGCATGCTGAAAACCAAGAAGAATCGCAAGCCGTTGCTGGTTGCCTGCGACGTGTATCGTCCGGCCGCTATCGAACAGTTGCGTGTGCTGGCCGAGCAGATTGATGTGCCGATGTATTGCGAACTCGACAGCAAGAACCCGGTATTGATTGCTCAGCACGCTATTCAGGAGGCTAAAGCTAAGGGATACGACTTGGTGATTGTCGATACAGCCGGTCGTCTGGCTGTTGACGAGCAGATGATGAACGAGATTGCTGCTATCAAGGAAGCTATCAATCCGAGCGAAATTTTGTTTGTGGTCGACTCCATGACCGGTCAGGATGCGGTGAATACTGCCAAGGAATTCAACGAGCGTCTTGATTTCGACGGTGTGGTACTGACGAAGCTCGATGGTGATACCCGTGGTGGTGCGGCGCTTTCTATCCGTACGGTGGTCAACAAGCCGATCAAGTTTGTGGGTACCGGCGAAAAGCTGGAGGCTATCGACCAGTTCCACCCCGCCCGTATGGCCGACCGTATCTTGGGTATGGGTGATATCGTGTCGCTGGTAGAACGTGCTCAGGAGCAATACGACGAAGAAGAAGCCAAGCGCTTGCAGAAGAAGATTGCCAAGAACCAGTTCGACTTCAACGACTTCCTCAGCCAGATTGCCCAAATCAAGAAGATGGGTAACCTGAAAGAGTTGGCATCGATGATTCCGGGTGTGGGTAAGGCTATCAAGGATATTGACATTGATGACAATGCTTTCAAGAGCATCGAAGCGATTATCTATTCTATGACGCCGGAAGAACGTTCTCATCCGGAAATCCTGAACGGTTCTCGCCGTACGCGTATCGCTAAGGGTAGCGGAACCAGCATTCAGGAGGTGAACCGCTTGCTGAAGCAGTTTGACCAGACTCGTAAGATGATGAAGATGGTTACTGGAGGCAAGATGGGTAAGATGATGCCGAAGATGAAGCGTTGAGCAGACTGATAAGCAAAAAATAACTATTATAATCCATTTGAATTAAACTTGGTGGAAGAATCGGGCAAGTTGCTGATAAGGCAGCTATGCCCGATTTTTCTATCAGTTTTTTTGTTTCTTTTCATGCGTGTGTTTGTTTAAGTTGCCGGGGCGTTGGAGTGGCGGTGTTTATGCCCTTTTGGCGGGTAAATAAGGGCATTTGCTGTTGATTCATCGTCGTGGTTCAGATAAACCACCCGGGTGGGCCACCTGAACCACCCGGGTGAATCACTTAAACCACCGGGGTGGTTTATGCAGCGGATGCGGAGAACGGGAGGTCAGTGTGGAGTTTTATGAAGCAGATAGAATAAAAAAAACTCCCAACATCTTTTGATGAAAGGAGTTTCTTTTGAGCCTCTTGTCGGATTCGAACCAACGCCCCCGAGATTACAAATCACGTGCTCTGGCCAACTGAGCTAAAGAGGCTTGTTTCTGTTTTGCGGTTGCAAAGGTACGAATATATTTTAATGCTGCAAACATTTCGGGCATTTTTTTTCAAAAAAGCGCATTTTTTTCTGAAAATGCGCTTTCAGCCCGTTTAAGCAATGGTCAGTTTGGCCAAATAATCATAGTGTTTGCCTTCTTTCACCAGTTCGGCTTTGAATCCGCATTCGGCAGCATAGAGGCTCAGTGTCTGGAAGTCCACATAAAGCCAGTCAAACGGTTCACCTTTCACCTCCTTGTATTGCATCTGAAAATCTACCTCTCCGTAATAATCGCCGGCCAGGTCGATCAGCATGCTTCCGTCTTCCTCTTCAAAGAGGTAGCGCAAATCGCTCGAATCCATAAGGATGCAGCCTCCGGGGCGCAGCAGGCGCTTCATGCGTTGGAAGAAAGCAGGCATCTGGTTCAGTGTGCCGATAATGCCCGATCCGTTCATCAGCATCAAGAGGGTGTCGAATGTTTCCGTGAAGGTCTCGTCGAAGAGATTGACGAGGCGCGCATCTTTCACCCCTCTTTGCTGCATGACTTCAACCGACAGGGGAGAGATGTCGATGGCGCAGACTTCCTTGCCCATTTCCTGCAGGGCCAGGGTGTGGCATCCGCTTCCGGCACCCACATCTAGGATGCGGCCTGTAGCCAGTTGGAGAGCCGTACGCTCCAAAAGAGGCATGGTCCGTGCGTTGCGGAACAGTTCGCTTACCGGAATCTCGTCTTCGTCAAACTGAGAAGAAAACACCCGTAGCCGGTGGGCTCTCTGATGATTGAAATAATCGGAAATGGCGGCTCCCATCGGGTCTTTTTCTGCTGATAGAATGGTTGTTGTCATAGATGCTTATGTATTGTTTTGGAGGACAAAGATAGAAAAAACGGAGAAAAGAATTATCTTTGTGGCTGAAAATGTGAATAATAATGTGAGTAATAATGTAAATGTTAAGACTGTTTATTGTATGAGTATCGAAGAGGCAATTATGGGAGGCATCGTCTTTAAAGGTAAGAAAGACAAGCCTAAGGGAGAAGAAAAAGTGAAAACGAAGGCGAAAAAGGCTACTTACATCCGCGGACAGCACGGTTCGGGCGCAGCCAAGATGAAGGCGGAGATTCGTCGGAAAAGAGCCAACAGACATAAGAATAAGTAGCCGCTTCCCGCCGCGGCATGTCCGGGGAGGGGCACCCTAATTTTGCGCAGCATAAAATGAACGGGCGTTGGGGAATGACCACTCCAGCGCATAAACAAAAAAACGGAAGGATAATGTGTTGTATAAGGAAAGCTGAATATCCGAAGTATCGTGAATATCGGGAGTATCCGAAGTATCCGAAGTATCGGGAGTATCGGAAGAATCATACGGCGTTGATGCGCTTTGTGTGCATGTGCGTGTGTGTCTTGCTGGCCGGTTGGCTGGCTGGAGGAAGTTTGCGGGCGCAGTCGCGTTTTCTGCCTGCCCATCCGCGGCTGCTGTTCACGGCCGGTGAGGAACAGCGGGTAAGGCAACTGATAGCTCATCATGAGGGAGCAGCCGGTTTGGCGGCTTACTTGAAGCATACGGCCGATTCGCTGGTCGATACGCCGCAGATTCCCTATGAACTCGACCGCTACGGGGCATTGCTGTGGACTTCCCGGGCTTATGTCTACCGGTTGGGCACTTTGTCGTTGGCCTACCGCCTCTATGGTGATAAGAAATACCTGGATGCGGCTAACCGGACACTCCTTTGGGTATGTGATTATCCCGACTGGCATCCTGAGCACTATCTGGACAATGCCGAAATGGCGACGGCGGTAGCCGTTGCCTACGACTGGCTGTATGAGGCTTTGCCGCTATCTACGCGCACCGTGGTGAAAGACTGCCTGTATCAGCGGGCGGTGAAGCGTGTGCTGCAGGAGTATGCCACGGGCGATTCCAACAGCTGGGCGAAGCGCGAGACCAACTGGAACGTGGTGTGCAACACGGGGATGCTGATGGCTGCCTTGGCGGTGGCCGAGGATTATCCGGAGGAGCTGGAGGCGGTGTTGGAGGGCAGTGCGCGCTATATGCCCCGCTGCTTGCACCATTTTGCTCCCGACGGCGTGTGCTATGAGGGACCGGCTTACTGGGGCTATACGGCCGGCTATCTGTCGCTTTATTTGAAGGCGGTGGCCGACAACGATGAGGGCAGGGGAGGAATTGCCCGGCTGTCGGGCTTGGACCGCACGGCGCTCTACAGCAAGCGTACGCTGACTCCTTCCGGCCGTGTGTTCAACTTTGCCAATGCGGGTACCGACCCGCAAAACACGCCTGCTTATTTCTTCTTCAGCCGTTTTTATGAGCATCCCGAAGTGGCTGCCTGGTATCGCAATGAAATCAACAAGGTGATTCAGACCGACAAGCGGGTCAATCAGCTCTTCTTCCTTGCTTTGCCTTGGTATGATGAGGCGGAACCTGCCCAGGAAAACCGGCTGCCTGCGATGGAGGTGTATCACAATACCATCAATGACATCATCGTGTTCAACGGCAATCGGCAGAAGAAGGGGGCTGTGTTTCTCATTGCTAAGGGCGGAGAGCCGATGCAGGCTCATCAGCAGCTCGATTGCGGTACGTTTCTGATAGAGAGCGAGGGAGTGTGCTGGACCGAAGATATGGGAGCCGATGATTATGCATTGCCCGGCTTTTGGGATTATAAACCTGCCGGACAGCGTTGGCATTATTTCCGCAATACGAATCTGGCGCACAACACGCTTAGTATCGACGGGAAAATCCAGTATTCGGCAGGAGAGGCCTTTGTGTGTGAAGAAGATCCGCAATCGTCCACTCCTTCGGTGAAGCTGGATATGACTTCCTTATATAAAGAGCAGGCTTCTGCCGTCTTCCGTACGTTTACGCTGACAGACGACTGCACCATGGAAGTGGAGGATGAGGTGAAGCTCGTTCATCCTTCGTCGGTGGTTTCGTGGATGGCCACTACCTGTGCAGAAGTGGAAGTGAATGGGAATGAGGCGCATCTAATGCAGGACGGCAAGCATTTCTATCTGACGATTGTATCGCCTGCCGATGCTGTGTTTGAAACGTATCCGGCAGCCAACTGGGACAAGCGAGAGCGTCCGATCAGCGGTTTTACGATGCTGGAGGCTAAATGTAGATGGGCCGACGGGCACGGAAAGATTGTGGTGAAAATGAGTAGCCGGAAAAAATAAAATCGTTTCCAGTTATTGGAACTGCAGTAAAACTGGAATTGAACTGCACAAAGCTAGAATTTGAACTGTAGCAAAACTGGAAATTGAACTGCAGTAAAACTGGATTTTGAACTGCAGCAAAACAGGAATTGAACTGCACAAAGCTAGAATTTGAACTGCAGCAAAACTGGAATTGA
>Tibetan_p1__coassemble_682_pt1 | contig 16577 bp, 13 predicted proteins | sample Tibetan_p1__metabat2_high_PE_015 | metagenome-assembled genome bin Tibetan_p1 | reverse complement strand
CACCCATCGGGTGATCAACCGGGTTCATAACAACACCACGGTTACGAGGACGACGACCTAACCAACGAGAACGTCCTGCTTTACCTGAGCTTTCCAGACCATGATCAGAGTTACCTACACTACCGATAGTAGCTTTACAAGTACTGAGAATCTGTCTTACTTCACCTGAAGGCAACTTAATAACACAATACTTACCCTCACGAGAAGTCAACTGTGCGAAGTTACCAGCTGAGCGAACCAATGCAGCACCTTGTCCAGGGCGCAATTCGATATTGTGAATCACAGTACCGACTGGGATGTTTTGCAGTGGAAGAGCATTTCCGATTTCGGGAGCAGCTGTTTCACCAGACATCAATGTTGCGCCAACTTGCAATCCATTGGGAGCAATGATATATCTTTTTTCACCATCAGCGTAAAATAACAAAGCGATACGAGCCGAACGATTCGGATCGTATTCAATTGTTTTAACTACTGCTGGAACACCGTCCTTATTTCTCTTGAAGTCAACAATACGAATCATCTTTCTATGACCGCCACCAATGTAACGCATTGTCATTTTACCTTCGTTGTTGCGACCACCTGATGATTTCTTACCAAATACAAGAGACTTTTCTGGTACTGATGCAGTAATTTCTTCGAAAGTACCAATAATTTTATGTCTTTGCCCCGGTGTCGTGGGCTTAAATTTACGTACTGCCATTTTTATTAAATATTGCTATAAAAATCAATAGTATCTCCTTCTTTCAACGTCACGATTGCTTTCTTGAAAGCATTTGTACGTCCATTGATAATACCAGACTTCGTATAACGGCTCTTGTTTTTGCCAGCATACTTAACGGTATTAACATCAACTACTGTAACATTGTAAAGAGCTTCAACTTCCTTCTTAATTTCCAATTTGTTAGCTTCAGGACGAACAACAAAGCCAAAACGATTCAGCTTATCAGTTATTGCAGTCATCTTTTCTGTTACCAACGGTTTAATAATAATTCCCATTATTTAAGCCTCCTATTAAATTAAGATATTGTCAATAGCTTTCAGAGAGTTTTCTGTCAAAACAAGCGTTGCAGCATCCAATACTCTGTAAGTATTTAATCCTGAGATTGTCTGAACATTAACACCCTGGATGTTACGAGCTGACAAATATACGTTTTTATTTGATTCCGGTAAAACAACTAATAGCTTTTTATCGGAAACTTTAAGATTTTTTGTCATTGCAACGAATTCTTTAGTCTTTGGAGCTTCAAAAGTGAAGTCTTCAACAACTATAATTGCGTTTGCCTGAGCTTTGTAAGACAAAGCTGATTTACGAGCCAATGTCTTAACTTTTTTATTCAGTTTAAAGAAATAGTCTCTGGGTTTAGGACCGAACACACGTGCTCCACCAACGAGAACGGGAGAGTTCATATCACCACGGCGTGCACCACCACCACCTTTTTGACGGCCAATCTTGCGAGTAGAACCGCTGATTTCACTTCTTTCTTTAGATTTGTGAGTACCCTGACGTTGATTAGCCATAAACTGTTTTACATCCAAGTAAATAGCGTGGTCGTTGGGCTCAATTCCGAAGATAGATTCGTTTAACGTAACCTTTCTTCCAGTGTCTTCACCTTTAATGTTATATACGTTAACTTCCATTATTTCTCAATTAAAACGATTGAACCTTTGCAACCCGGGATAGAACCTTTAACCAAAAGAAGGTTGTGCTCCGCAATTACCTTTAAAACTCTCAGATTTTGAACAGTGACTCTGTCACCACCAAGTTGTCCACCCATGCGCATTCCCTTGAATACTTTAGCAGGATAAGAACAAGCACCAATAGAACCCGGCTTACGAGCACGATTGTGCTGACCATGTGTAGTCTGACCTACACCACCAAATCCGTGTCTTTTAACAACACCTTGGAAACCCTTACCTTTAGAAGTACCAACAACGTCAACGAATTCTGCACCATCAAACAGTTCTACAGTAACTGTGTCACCCAGATTCAATTCTGATTCAAATTCTTTGAACTCGGCCAAGTGTCTCTTGGGTGTTACTCCAGCCTTCTTAAAGTGACCCATCAACGGCTTAGTTGTATGTTTTTCCTTTTTGTCTTGGAAACCCAACTGAACAGCTGCATAGCCATCTTTTTCTACAGTCTTAACTTGAGTTACAACACAAGGACCTGCTTCGATAACAGTGCATGGTACATTCTTACCATCGGCACTGAAAACGGATGTCATTCCGATTTTTTTTCCTAATAATCCTGGCATTTCACTAATTTTTTAATGATCAAACTTTAATTTCTACTTCCACACCACTCGGCAACTCCAATTTCATAAGAGCATCTACTGTCTTAGCTGTTGAGCTATAGATGTCAATCAATCTCTTATAAGAAGAGAGTTCAAACTGCTCACGAGATTTCTTATTAACGAAAGTGGAACGGTTCACTGTAAAGATACGCTTGTGCGTAGGCAATGGAATCGGACCGCTAACGATAGCACCAGTAGCCTTTACTGTTCTTACAATCTTTTCAGCTGACTTGTCAACCAAGTTGTGGTCGTAAGATTTTAATTTAATTCTAATTTTCTGACTCATTTCAGATATTAATTATTAATGTTTATGATAAAGAGCGGCAGGCTAAGAGTCATTCGCTAGCCTGCTGCTATAAGTATATTAGAGCAAATCTGCGCGTCCTTTAACTTCTTCCAACACAGCCTTAGCAATAGAAGAAGAAACCTGCGCATGATGTGAATAAGTCATTGACGATGTTGCACGACCTGATGTAATCGTACGCAAAGCTGTTACATAACCGAACATTTCAGCCAAAGGTACAGTAGCTTTCACAATGCGAGCACCTGAACGGCTAGATTCCATACCTTCTACTTGACCACGACGTTTGTTCAAGTCACCGATAACATCACCCATGTTCTCTTCAGGAGTAACAACTTCCAACTTCATCATAGGCTCCATCAAAACAGGACCCGCCTTAGAACAAGCATTCTTGTAAGCTTGGATAGCACAGATTTCGAAAGAAAGCTGGTCAGAGTCTACCGGGTGGAAAGAACCATCAACCAAAACTACTTTCAATGAATCCAGCGGATAACCAGCCAAAACACCATTCTTCATAGCAGTCTGGAAACCTTTCTGAACAGAAGGAATGAATTCCTTAGGAATATTACCGCCCTTCACTTCATCAATGAATTGCAAACCACCTTCCTTGAAATCTTCATCAACAGGACCGATCTTAACGATAATGTCAGCAAACTTACCACGACCACCAGACTGCTTCTTATAAACTTCACGCAAATCAACAGTCTTAGTAATAGCTTCCTTATAGTTAACCTGTGGCTTACCTTGATTACACTCAACCTTAAACTCACGTTTCAAACGGTCGATGATAATATCCAAGTGAAGCTCACCCATACCAGAGATTACTGTCTGACCTGATTGTTCGTCAGTTTTAACTGTAAATGTCGGGTCTTCTTCAGCCAACTTAGCCAAACCATTTGCCAACTTATCCATATCCTTTTGAGTCTTAGGCTCAACAGCGATACCGATAACCGGTTCTGGGAAGTCCATAGATTCAAGTACGATAGGTGCAGTTTCATCACACAAGGTATCACCAGTACGGATATCTTTAAATCCTACACCTGCACCAATATCACCTGCGCTGATTACTTCAACAGGATTCTGCTTATTTGAGTGCATTTGGAAAAGACGAGATACACGTTCCTTCTTTCCAGAGCGAGTGTTATAGATATAAGAACCAGCTTCTACCTTACCTGAATAAACACGGAAGAAAGTCAAACGACCTACATACGGGTCAGTTGCAATCTTAAAGGCCAAAGCTGAAGTCTTTTCATCTTCTGAAGGCTTACGATCTTCTTCTTTATCAGTTGTCGGGTTAACGCCAATGATATTAGGAGTATCGACAGGTGAAGGCAAGAAAGCACAAACATAGTCAAGCAACGGCTGAACACCTTTATTCTTGAATGAAGAACCGCACAACATCGGCACAATCTCCATTTTCAGAGTACCAGCACGCAAAGCACGCATGATTTCTTCTTCAGTGATAGTAGAAGGATCATCAAAATACTTCTCCATCAAAGATTCATCAAATTCAGCTACTTTTTCAAGCATCTTATCTCTCCACTCTTGAGCTTCGTCAACGAGATTAGCAGGAATTTCTTCTACTGAATAGTCAGCTCCCATTGTTTCATCATGCCAATAGATAGCCTTCATCTTAACCAAGTCAACAACACCCTTGAAGTTTTCTTCAGCACCGATAGGTACTTCAACCGGACAAGGATTAGCACCAAGCACGTCCTTCATTTGACGGACAACTTCAAAGAAGTCAGCACCCGAACGGTCCATTTTATTAACATAACCGATACGCGGTACGTTATACTTATCAGCTTGACGCCAAACAGTTTCAGACTGAGGTTCAACACCACCTACAGCACAATAAGTAGCAACAGCACCATCAAGAACACGCAAAGAACGTTCTACCTCAGCAGTAAAGTCAACGTGTCCCGGAGTGTCAATCAAGTTAATTTTATATTTATTACCTGCGTAATTCCAGAATGTAGTAGTAGCAGCAGAAGTAATAGTAATACCGCGCTCCTGTTCCTGAGCCATCCAGTCCATAGTAGCAGAACCATCATGAGTTTCACCGATTTTGTGAGTCAGACCAGTATAATACAGGATACGTTCAGAGGTTGTGGTCTTACCAGCATCGATGTGAGCCATGATACCGATATTACGGGTCAAATGCAAATCTTGTTTAGCCATTTTATTCCTTCTTATTAATTCGTAACTTGATTAAAATCTAAAATGAGCGAATGCACGGTTAGCTTCAGCCATTCTGTGCATATCTTCTTTACGCTTAAATGCACCGCCTTGTTCGTTGAATGCATCCATAATTTCTGCAGCCAACTTATCAGCCATCGACTTACCACCTCTCTTGCGAGCAAACAAGATCAAGTTTTTCATTGAAATTGATTCCTTACGATCCGGACGGATTTCAGTAGGAACCTGGAAAGTAGCTCCACCTACACGGCGAGACTTAACTTCCACTTGCGGAGTCACATTATCCAAAGCCTTTTTCCAGATTTCCAATGCAGACTTTTCTTCATTAGGAAGCTTAGCCTTCACTGTCTCCAGAGCGGCATAGAAAATCTCATATGATGTATTTTTCTTACCATCATACATCAAGTGATTTACAAATTTAGAAACCTTTTGGTCGTTAAAAACGGGATCCGGAAGGATAACACGTTTTTTTGGTTTAGCTTTTCTCATTTGTTTAAATAAATAATGTTTTTGTTATTGGTTGTCTACCTCTTGACTTCTTCAATCTTCACTCTAGAAGATTTACTCAACCTTTTAGCATCTCCAACAAACTAAAACGTAAGTTATTACTTTTAAAACTAATCAATCAATAATTATTTCTTCTTAGCAGGAGCAGCTTGTCCCGGTTTCGGACGCTTAGCACCATATTTAGAACGTCTTTGAGTACGTCCAGCAACACCAGCTGTATCCAATGTACCACGAACAATGTGATAACGCACACCCGGAAGGTCTTTCACACGACCACCACGTACCAAAACGATTGAGTGCTCTTGCAAGTTGTGTCCTTCACCCGGAATATAAGAGTTTACTTCCTTTTGGTTAGTCAAACGCACACGAGCTACTTTACGCATTGCAGAATTCGGTTTTTTCGGAGTTGTAGTATACACTCTCACGCAAACGCCACGTCTTTGAGGACATGAATCCAATGCGGGAGATTTACTTTTCTCAACCAACACTTCGCGTCCTTTTCTTACTAATTGCTGAATTGTAGGCATTTTAATTGTTTTTTGATTTATATTATTGTTATATTAATTTCGTAACTATACATTTCGGGCTGCAAAGATACGAATAATATTTTAATAATCAATACGCATTTTTTCTTTTTTCGTTTTTAACATCTTTTATTGTTCAATACATAAACTACTTACTGACGTATAGCAAATAACAAAACAAGAAAAGTGTGGTAGATGTATTACCACACTTTTCAGTAAGCTTTTCGCCCTTGACGTAAAAAAGAGCTCAGACCGTTGAGATATCAGGCCTCTCCTTTGAAACCATCCAACGGGGGAATATACGTATTCCCTTCGCTCATCTGCATAGATTCTTCAGGTAACTTTATTTTGCCAAACTGCGATTCATATCTACTCACATTATCTTGCAATGCATTCAAGAGCCTAACTGCGTGTTCTGGAGTTAAAATAATGCGAGATTGTACATTTGCCTTAGGCATACCTGGCATAACCCGCACAAAATCTAAAATAAACTCTGAGCTAGAATGTGCTATAATGGCTAAGTTAGCATACGTGCCTTGTGCTACATCTTCTTTCAGTTCTATTTGCAACTGTCCATTGTTATTTTGTTCTTCCATATCATCAATAATTTAAGTTCAAGTGCAAAGAAAAGACTTTTTTCAAATAAATGAAAATAATAACCCATAAAAAAGAGGGTGCACTGTATGTAGTGCACCCTCTTTGAAATATAGATCAGAAATATTATTCTACTTCTTTATAATCTAACACGGTTTTCTTGTTGGCCAAAATACGATCATACTCTTCTTTTGAACCTACAATAAGTTTCTCGAACTCACGCAATCCTGTACCAGCCGGAATTAAATGACCACAGATTACGTTCTCCTTCATACCTTCCAACTTATCCACTTTACCATTAATAGCGGCCTCATTCAAGACTTTTGTAGTTTCCTGGAAAGAAGCTGCAGACATAAAGCTTGAAGTCTGCAAAGCAGCGCGTGTAATACCTTGAAGAATCTGAGTTGAAGTTGCAGGAACTGCATCACGAACTTCTACAGGTTTTAAGTCGCGACGTTTCAACATACTGTTTTCATCACGCAGTTTACGAGCCGTCACTATCTGACCCGGTTGCAAACTTTGAGAATCACCAGCATCAATCACAACTTTCTTACCCCATATACGATCGTTTTCTTCCATGAATTCCAACTTGTCTACTACTTGTTGTTCCAAGAAGCGAGTATCACCCGGTTCATCGATCTGTACTTTACGCATCATCTGACGAACAATAATTTCAAAGTGCTTGTCATTGATCTTCACACCCTGTAAACGGTAAACGTCTTGAACTTCATTAACGATATACTCTTGCACAGCAGTAGGACCTTTAATAGCCAAGATGTCAGCAGGAGTGATAGCACCGTCAGACAATGGAGTACCAGCACGTACATAGTCGTTTTCCTGAACCAAAATCTGTTTAGACAACGCTACCAGATACTTCTTCACTTCACCAGTCTTCGAAGTAACAATAATTTCGCGATTACCACGCTTAATCTTACCCATAGCAACCTCACCGTCAATTTCAGAAACGACAGCAGGATTAGACGGGTTACGAGCTTCAAACAGCTCTGTTACACGCGGAAGACCACCCGTGATATCACCAGCCTTACCTACAGCACGCGGAATCTTCACAATTACTTCACCGGCTTTTACTTTCTGACCGTTTTCAATAATTACGTGACCTCCCACAGGCAAGTTGTAAGTACGAATCAAATCACCATCTTCAGTTAAGATATGCGCAGAAGGTACCTTCGTCTTATCCTTAGACTCAATGATAATAATTTCACGCAAACCAGTAGCTTCATCCGACTCAACCTTATAAGTGACATTTTCAACAACGCCCTCGAATTCAATCTTACCGGTTGCTTCTGTGATAATAACTGCGTTGAACGGGTCCCACTTAGCAATCAACTTGCCCTTTTCAACTACATCACCATCACTAACATACAATGTAGAACCATAAGGAACATTATGAGTAGAAAGTACAATACCTGTGTTAACATCCACAAAACGGACCTCAGCCAAACGGCCTACTACAACCTTAGCAGCCTCTCCCATTTCGTCAACGATATCAACCGTACGCAGTTCTTCAAACTCAAGACGTGCATTGTTCTTAGCTACGATACTTGCATTAGCTGCGATGTTGGCAGCTGTACCACCGGCATGGAATGTACGCAGTGTCAGCTGAGTACCCGGTTCACCGATAGATTGTGCTGCAATGACACCCACAGCTTCACCCTTCTGCACCATACGGCTAGTAGCAAGGTTGCGACCATAACACTTAGCGCAAACACCCTTCTTAGCCTCACAAGTCAATACAGAACGGATTTCCACACTCTCAATCGGTGAATCTTGAATCCGCTTAGCAATATCTTCTGTGATTTCTTGACCTCCAGCAACCAACAGTTCACCTGTTGTCGGGTGAATAATATCATGAACTGAAACGCGACCTAAAATACGTTCATAGAGCGTTGCAATGACCTCATCATTATTTTTAAGGTCTGTGCAAACCAAACCACGAAGCGTACCACAATCTTCTTCAGTAATAATAACATCATGCGATACATCGACCAAACGACGAGTCAGGTATCCAGCATCGGCAGTCTTCAAAGCAGTATCGGCCAAACCCTTACGAGCACCGTGAGTAGAAATAAAGTACTCAAGCACCGAAAGACCTTCTTTAAAGTTAGACAAAATGGGGTTTTCAATAATCTGTCCACCTTCTGCACCTGCTTTTTGAGGTTTAGCCATCAAACCACGCATACCAGACAACTGACGAATCTGTTCCTTAGAACCACGAGCTCCTGAATCAAGCATCATATATACAGAATTGAATCCCTGATCATCAGAAGAAATAGTCTTCATCAAAATGTTAGACAATTCTGAGTTAACATGCGTCCAGATATCAATCACCTGATTGTAACGTTCGTTATTGGTGATGAAACCCATGTTATAGTTGTTGACAACCTGTTCAACTTCGTCGTAACCCTTCTTCACCAGTTCTTCCTTTTCCTTCGGAATAATGATATCACCTAAGTTGAATGACAAACCACCCTTAAAGGCCATTTGATAACCCAAATTCTTGATACCATCCAAGAAATCAGCAGCCTTAGCAACACCACACACTTTGATTACATCACTAATGATATCACGAAGAGATTTCTTAGAAATGATAGTGTTGATATAACCAGCTTCAGGAGGAACAACTTCATTGACAATCACACGACCCACAGATGTTTCGCGCATGACATCAACAATATTGCCATTCTCGTCGAGGTCTTTCACAATCACTTTAACCGGTGCATGAATATCCACCTTACCTTCATTGTAAGCAATCAACGCTTCCTCCGGTCCGTAGAATGTCAAGCCCTCGCCTTTTGCACCTGCACGCAATTTAGTGATATAGTACAAACCAAGAACCATATCCTGGGCAGGAACAGTAATAGGCGCACCATTAGCAGGGTTCAAAATATTATGTGATTGAAGCATCAACATTTGAGCTTCAAGAATAGCCTCATTGCTCAAAGGCAAGTGCACAGCCATCTGGTCACCGTCGAAGTCGGCATTAAATGCAGTACAAGCCAAGGGGTGCAACTGAATAGCCTTACCTTCGATCATCTTAGGCTGAAAAGCTTGAATACCCAAGCGGTGCAAAGTCGGAGCACGGTTCAACAATACCGGATGACCCTTCATTACATGCTCCAAGATATCCCAGATAACAGGTTCCTTACGGTCAACAATTTTCTTGGCAGACTTCACCGTTTTCACAATTCCACGTTCAATCAACTTACGGATAATGAACGGCTTGTACAATTCGGCTGCCATCAATTTAGGAATACCGCATTCACCCATCTTCAACTCAGGACCAACGACAATTACCGAACGAGCTGAATAGTCAACACGTTTACCCAGCAAATTCTGGCGGAAACGACCTTGCTTACCCTTCAAACTGTCTGAAAGAGATTTTAAAGGACGATTGGCATCTGTCTTGACTGCACTAGATTTGCGTGAATTGTCGAAAAGCGAGTCTACAGATTCCTGCAACATACGCTTTTCATTACGCAGAATCACTTCTGGAGCCTTAATCTCAATCAATCGTTTCAATCGGTTGTTACGGATAATCACACGACGATAAAGATCATTCAAGTCGGAAGTAGCGAAACGGCCACCATCCAACGGCACCAACGGACGCAACTCAGGAGGAATAACCGGTACAATACGTACGATCATCCACTCGGGCTTATTACGTCCACGAGAAGCACGGAATGACTCAACCACCTGAAGGCGTTTAAGAGCCTCATTCTTGCGTTGTTGAGAAGAGTCATTGCCAGCACGATGACGCAATTCATAAGACAAAGCATCCAGATCCAGACGAGCAAGCAAATCATAGATAGCTTCAGCACCCATCTTAGCAATGAATTTATTTGGATCACTGTCTTCCAAATATTGGTTATCCTTTGGAAGAGTATCAAGAATATCCAAATATTCCTCTTCAGAAAGTAAATCATATTCAGCTACACCATCTTCAGCCTTAACACCTGGCTGAATAACGACGTAACGTTCATAATATATAATAGAATCCAGTTTCTTTGTAGGCAATCCGAGCAGGTAACCAATCTTATTTGGAAGCGAACGGAAATACCATATGTGAGCTACAGGTACAACCAATTGGATATGACCCATACGTTCACGGCGAACCTTCTTCTCAGTAACTTCTACACCACAACGGTCACAAACAATACCTTTGTAACGGATACGCTTATACTTACCGCAATGACATTCATAATCCTTGATAGGACCAAAAATGCGCTCGCAGAACAAACCGTCGCGTTCGGGTTTATATGTACGATAATTAATGGTTTCAGGCTTCAAAACTTCACCACTCGAATTCTCAAGGATTTCTTCCGGAGAAGCCAAACCAATGGAGATCTTCGAGAAATTACTTTTTGTCTTATTTTCTTTTCTAAAAGCCATACTCTATATAATTGAGATTTGATAATTGAATCATTGGAAATTATAAAGAATGCGGTTGCCAGCTAACACTGGCAAACCGACTCTTTCATATTTTATTCTAGGTTGATGCTCAAACCTAAACCTCTCAACTCATGCAGCAACACGTTCAAGGATTCTGGGATACCGGGTTGTGGCATCGGTTCACCCTTCACAATTGCTTCGTAAGCCTTCGAACGTCCTACAACGTCATCAGACTTGATAGTCAAGATTTCTTGAAGAATATGAGCAGCACCAAAACCTTCGAGTGCCCAAACCTCCATTTCTCCGAAACGCTGACCACCGAACTGAGCCTTACCACCAAGAGGTTGCTGAGTAATCAATGAGTATGGACCGATAGAACGAGCATGCATCTTGTCTTCAACCATGTGACCAAGTTTCAACATATAAGTGACACCTACGGTTGCCGGTTGGTCAAACTGCTCACCTGTACCACCATCGCAAAGGTAAGTTTTACAGTAGCGTGGCAAACCAGCTTTATCTGTCCATTCATTCAAGTCCTCCATTGTCGCTCCATCAAAAATAGGAGTAGCAAACTTCACACCCAATGTTTTACCAGCACGACCCAACACAGCCTCAAAGATCTGACCAATGTTCATACGTGAAGGCACACCCAACGGATTCAATACGATATCAACCGGAGTACCGTCTGCCAAGAACGGCATATCTTCCTGACGAACTACGCGAGAAACAATACCCTTATTACCGTGACGACCGGCCATCTTATCACCAACACCAATCTTACGCTTTTTAGCAATATATACTTTAGCCATTTGAATGATACCAGCAGGCAGCTCATCACCAATTGTAATAGCAAACTTCTTACGTTTCAGTTCAGCATCCAATTCTTTGAATTTCTTGATAAAGTTCATCACCAAATCACGAATCATGTCATTGGTATGTTCATCACTAGTCCAGTTGCTCAACTGAATAGAAGTGAAATCAAGAGAATCGAAATCGGAAGGATTAAACTTAGATCCTTTAGCAATAACCTCAGCACCCAAATAGTCTTTCACTCCTTGAGAAAGCTTACCATCAGTAAGAATCATCAATTTCTTAACCAGAATGCGCTTCAGATCAGCTACTTTTGATTCAAACTCATCATCAATCTTAGGCAAAAGCGCTTTATCGGCCAACTTGGAGCTGCGACTCTTGATAACACGAGAGAACAACTTCTTATCAATCACTACACCCTTTAAAGAAGGAGAAGCCTTCAAAGAAGCATCTTTCACATCGCCTGCCTTATCACCAAAGATAGCACGAAGCAACTTCTCTTCAGGTGAAGGATCAGATTCACCCTTCGGCGTAATCTTACCAATCATGATATCACCCGGCTCGATGCGAGCACCGATACGTACAATACCATTTTCGTCCAGATCCTTAGTGGCTTCTTCACTCACATTCGGAATATCAGAAGTCAGTTCTTCCATACCACGCTTAGTTTCACGAACCTCAAGCGAGTATTCCTCCACGTGTACAGAAGTCAGCAAGTCCTCACGAACAACACGTTCATTGAGTACGATAGCATCCTCATAGTTATATCCCTTCCAAGGCATGTAAGCCACAAGCAGGTTCTTACCCAAAGCCAACTCACCATTTTCAGTAGAATAACCTTCAGTCAGGATATCACCCTTCTTCACACGTTGACCCTTATCACAAATCGGACGCAAGTCAATCGTCATATTTTGGTTCGTTTTACGGAATTTAGGTATTCTATATTCCTTCAAAGCAGGCTCAAAACTTACGAACTCCTGATCCTCAGTACGATCATACAAAATACGGATAGTAGTTGCATCAACAAAATCAACAACACCATCTCCCTCAGCCGTAATCTGAGTACGTGAGTCTCTAACCAGCTGGCGCTCGATACCAGTACCTACAATAGGAGCTTCACTTCTCAACAAAGGAACAGCCTGGCGCATCATGTTAGAACCCATCAAGGCACGGTTAGCGTCATCATGTTCCAAGAAAGGAATCAAAGAAGCAGCAATGGAAGCAATCTGCTGAGGAGACACGTCCATCAGATCCACTTCATTCGGCTCTACAACAGGGAAGTCAGCATCCTGACGAGATTTTACCTTGTTGCGAACAAACGTACCATCGTCATTCAACGGAGCATTACCTTGAGCGATAATTTTATCCTCTTCCTCTTCAGCACTTAAATAAACAAGCCCGTTTTCAGAAAGATCAACCTTACCATTCTCAACCTTACGATAAGGAGTTTCAATGAAACCAAGTTCATTGATTTTTGCAAATACACACAATGAAGAAATCAAACCGATGTTCGGACCTTCAGGAGTTTCAATCGGACAAAGACGACCATAGTGTGTGTAGTGAACGTCACGAACCTCAAAACCGGCACGCTCACGAGAAAGACCACCAGGACCCAGAGCTGACATACGACGCTTATGAGTAATTTCAGCAAGCGGGTTAGTCTGGTCCATGAACTGAGACAAAGCATTTGTACCGAAGAAAGAATTGATTACGGAAGAAATAGTCTTAGCATTAATCAAATCAATCGGAGTAAACACTTCATTATCGCGCACGTTCATACGCTCGCGAATAGTACGAGACATACGTGCCAAACCAACGGCAAACTGATTTGAGAGCTGCTCGCCCACAGTACGCACACGACGGTTACTCAAGTGGTCAATATCATCAACATCAGCTTTAGAGTTGATCAACTCAATCAGATACTTGATGATTTCAATAATATCTTCCTTAGTGAGGACACGAACATCCATGTCAGTAGTCAGATTCAACTTCTTGTTGATTCTATAGCGACCTACATCACCAAGATCATAGCGTTTCTCTGAGAAGAACAAGTTATTGATAACTTCACGAGCACTTGCATCATCTGCCGGGTCGGCATTACGCAACTGTCGATAGATATACAAAACAGCCTCTTTTTCCGAGTTACTCGGGTCTTTCTGCAGAGTATTATATATAATAGAATAATCGGACTGATTCGGTTCATCCTTATGCAAAAGAATATTTTGAACACCCGATTCAAGAATTTCATCAATATGCTCCTCTTCCAGTACAGTTTCACGATCGATAACGACTTCGTTACGTTCGATAGAAACCACTTCACCGGTATCTTCATCAACAAAATCTTCAATCCAAGTTTTCAAGACACGTGCAGCCAACTTACGGCCAAGCACCTTTTTAAGATTTGTCTTGTTAACCTTTACATCTTCAGCCAGATTAAAAATCTCAAGAATATCTTTGTCATTCTCGAAACCAATTGCGCGCAACAAGGTAGTTACAGGCAATTTTTTCTTTCGATCAATATAGGCATACATGACATTGTTGATGTCAGTAGCAAACTCAATCCACGAACCTTTAAACGGAATAATACGAGCCGAATAAAGCTTCGTGCCGTTTGCATGCACACTTTGACCGAAGAACACACCCGGAGAACGATGCAACTGAGACACGACAACACGCTCAGCACCGTTAATGACAAAAGTAGCCTTATCCGTCATATAAGGAATAGGGCCAAGGAATACGTCTTGGATCACTGTATCAAAATCCTCGTGATCAGGGTCCGTACAATACAGCTTGAGTTTCGCTTTTAAAGGAACACTGTAAGTGAGCCCACGCTCTATACAATCATCGATGGTATAACGCGGCGGATCAATATAATAGTCCAGAAACTCAAGAACAAAATTGTTTCTAGTATCGGCAATAGGGAAGTTTTCAGCAAATACTTTATACAGTCCCTCGTTCTTACGCTTTTCAGGCGGGGTATCTAATTGTAAAAAGTCTTGGAATGACTTCAATTGTACTTCCAAAAAATCCGGATATTCAAGGGGATTCTTCGTAGAAGCAAAATTAACTCTTTGATTTACAGTATTTGAAGACATCTATTAATGAATTTGGAGAACTTAATTTGAAATATATACACAAAAAGGTTAAGAACCCTCTTAGGAAGGGTTCTTAACCGAATTACCTGATAACCAGGCTAATGTTATTTAAGTTCAACTTCAGCTCCAGCTTCTTCCAATGTTTTCTTCAATGATTCTGCTTCGTCCTTAGCCAAACCTTCTTTAACTGTGCTAGGAGCACCGTCTACCATGTCTTTAGCTTCTTTCAAGCCAAGACCGCAAGCTTCCTTAACAGCCTTAACTACTTGAAGTTTAGCTGCACCAGCGCTCTTCAATACTACGTCGAAAGAAGTCTTTTCTTCAGCGGCAGCAGCACCACCAGCTGCAGGACCAGCAGCAACAGCTACAGCTGCAGCAGCAGGTTCAATACCGTATTCTTCTTTAAGGATAGTTGCAAGTTCATTAACTTCTTTTACTGTCAAGTTAACAAGTTGTTCTGCAAAAGCTTTCAAATCTGCCATTTTTTGTATGATTTTAATTGTTTAAATACTTTGTTGATTTATGAAATTATTCGGGTCTTTCACCAAGAGTCTTAAGAACTCCGTGAAGGGTGTTACCACCTGATTGAAGAGCAGAAATAACATTCTTCGCTGGAGATTGCAGCAATGCAACAATGTCAGCAATAACTTCATTCTTACTCTTGATTGCAACGAGAGCATCCAATTGGTCAGCACCAATATAGAAGCCTTCTTCTGCATATGCAGCTTTCAGACCAGGAATACCGTCTTTAGCTTTGTCCTTAATCAGTTTTGCAGGAACGTTTGCAGTATCGCAGAACATTACAGCAGTAGTACCTTTTAAGGAATCATAAAGAGGTGAAAAGTCACCTTCCAAGCTTTCAAGAGCTTTATGAAGCAAAGTGTTCTTCACCATCATCAATTTGATGTTAGCTTTAAAACAATCTCTTCTCAAAGCGCTTGTTGCAGCAGCGTTCATAGCTGTTACATCTACCAAATAGAAGTGACCATATTCCTTTACTGTAGCAGCAATTTGCTCTATAATCGAATTTTTATCTTCCTTTCTCATTATTACTCCGTTTTATTAGATTTCTTCCACTGATTTCGGGTCGATCTTAATACCCGCACTCATTGTACTAGAAAGATAAATACTCTTAATATATGTACCCTTTGCTGCGGTCGGTTTCAACTTGATCAAAGTAGAGATAAACTCTCTCGCGTTGTCGCGAATTTGATCAGGAGTGAATGATACTTTACCGATAGAAGTATGAACGATACCGCTCTTATCAACTTTAAAGTCAATCTTTCCTTGTTTAACTTCTTTTACAGCCTTAGCAACATCCATAGTTACAGTACCACTCTTAGGGTTCGGCATCAATCCACGAGGACCGAGTACACGACCGAGTGCACCAATTTTACCCATGATAGATGGCATAGTGATAATCACATCAATATCAGTCCATCCACCTTTGATCTTTTCAATATATTCATCAAGACCAACATAGTCAGCGCCAGCTTCTTTTGCAGCAGCTTCAGCATCAGGTGTACACAAAACAAGAACTCGTACCTGTTTTCCTGTTCCATGAGGAAGAGAAACCACGCCTCTAACCATCTGGTTAGCTTTACGAGGGTCTACACCTAAACGTACGTCAATATCTAATGAAGCATCAAATTTTGTAAAAGTAATTTCCTTTACCAATTCGGCAGCTTCTTTCAGTGAGTATGCTTTCCCTGCTTCAATTTTTTCTGCAGCCAACTTTTGATTTTTTGTCAGTTTACCCATTATCAATTGAAGTTAATTAGTTATTACCCGGGAAGTCACCTTTTACAGCGATACCCATACTTCTAGCTGTTCCTGCTACCAT
>Tibetan_p1__coassemble_667_pt1 | contig 16811 bp, 11 predicted proteins | sample Tibetan_p1__metabat2_high_PE_015 | metagenome-assembled genome bin Tibetan_p1 | reverse complement strand
TGGTACCACAAAATAAAAAGGGGTTCACAAAGGGTACACAAATATGCTAATAATGCCTATTGCTGCCTCTTTCAGCATGTTGACTGCTACTCGCTTTTTAAAGTGTATATCCCTGTTTTTCAGAAACATCGGTTAACAAACCGATACACAACAAAAAAGACGATTACCGAAGTAATCGTCTTCTGTGATTCCGCTGCGATTCGAACGCAGGACCCACGCCTTAGAAGGGCGTTGCTCTATCCAGCTGAGCTACGGAACCATCCTTTGTTTCTCGTTTGCGGTTGCAAAGGTAGTGCTTTTTCCGAAACCTCCAAAGCATTTTGGATATTTTTTTGCAAATATTTTATTAAACACTCATTTTCAACGGTTTAAAAAACAAACTTTTTTTTCACAATCCTACTGGAATCTTCAGCAAGAACCAAACGATGAACAAAATAATCCAAACGGCGAGAATTGCCAGCGAATAAAGCCAGGTATATTTCAGCAGCGTTCCATACGTCACCCTATTATCATACTGGCGCATGTACGTCAACACCAATGGCATGTAAAACAGAAAAGGAGTCAAAGCGTTTGTAGAACTGTCTCCGATTCGAAAAGCACACTGAACCACATCGGGTGTGATACCCATTTGAGCAAAAATGGGAATAAAGATGAAAGACATGAACGCCCATTTGGAGGTAGCCGATACCATAATTAAGTTAACACAGGCTGTAAACAGAATAAACAGCACCAAAGCACCCAGCGGAGCGACAGGAAAAGAAGAAACCATTTCGGCTCCTAAAATGGCCAGGCATTTATCGAGATGGGAATACTCCAGGCAAGCAAACATCTGCGCTGCAAAAAAAGCAATCACAAAATAAACACCCAACAATTTCATGGGATCAACCAATCCTTCTATTACATCCCGATCGGAACGGTATCGGCCGGAACTGAATCCATATGCCATACCGGTAAGGCCGGTGCCCAAAGAAAGAAGAAACAGAATACCGGCAATGAAAGGAGAATGCATCAGTCCGCCATTCACCCCGCGTAATATACCATAAGGCGAGAATGTGAGCCACAGCACAAGTGCTATGTAGAGGGCTGCCACCAGGACAGACATCATCAAGGCTCGCCGCTCTTTACGGGAAAGCGGACGATACACTTCAGTTTTCACGTCACCCGTATAAGCACCCAATTTGCGGAGAAGCCATTTTTGCGTAATCACATAAATGATGACCGCGATAAGAAGTGTTGAAGCACTCATAAAAAAATAGTTGCATAGCGGCTCCGTATTTCCCTGATAACCTGTCTGCGCCAAAGCAGCCTCTTGGGTGGTATGTGCCAACAGCGGATCCATCGTACTCAGCACAATATTGGCACTGTATCCGCAAGCCACAGACACATAAGCAGTAATCATACCTGCCAAAGGATGCATGCCTACCCACTGAAAAAGCATGGCGGCAATCGGAAGCAGTATGATATACCCACCGTCACCGATAGCATTCGAAAGCAAGCCCAAAGCAATGACCCACCACACTATCTTGTGTTTTTTTTCACGGTTACCTATCCCGATGCGAATGCAAGCATCAATAAACCCGGCATGACGAGCCACCCCCAAGCCAAACATAGCTATAATCACCATGCCCAATGGAGCAAAGCCGGTAAAATTCTTGATTGAGTTTCTCAACCACCAACGGATGCCTTCCGGACTCAGCAAACTCTGCACACGCACCTCTTCTCCTGTCTGCAGCAATGTAACCTTCAATCCATAGATGTCACAGATCCAAGACAGGAAAACCACCATGATTGTGAGGAGCATAAACATGGTAGCCGGATGAGGCATGCGCCATTTTGTTTTACTCTTCATCAGCTTCCAAATTGTCCAAATCGATAATGCGCAATTCCAATGCACGCACCGCCAGACGAGTAGCATTTACCCCCACCCGTTCGCCATCAGCAAAAAGACGCCCTATCAAATCATTCTGCCGTTTTTCCAGCGATTTAACGCCAAACGGCATCCCTTTGAGGTTGGCAATCATTTCCTTGGTGTATCCCAATGCCAGATGGCGCAGAAAGCGCTCGTCATATTCATCAATATCATAATTGATAACCGCCTCCTGCCGTTTAGCATCATTGATAACCGATTTCTTGAAACGCTCCACAATTTTCTCCAAAATGGGATAATTGAACACCAGTTTCTTGCCGTCAAGCACCGCCTGCACATCAGTCTTCGTAAGCAGTTCGCCGGTTTTAAGAATAATACCGTCGGCACCGGCATCCAGCACATCCACCCACAGCTTTTCATTCAAAATTTCCCCCGTGAAAATCAGCACATGAACACCTTGATAACGCTTAAAAATCGTGCGGCAGATATCCACACCGATGGTGGTGGAGCCCCCCAAGCCCAAATCGAGCAAAACCAGGTCGGGCAGCTGAGCCTCCATTAAAGGCCAGAATTCCTTCTCGCTCATCGCCGTCCCAATAATCTCGGCATTGGGTATTTCATGACGGAAAATCTCTTCCGTTCCTTTCAATTCAAGTTTGACGTCTTCAACAATAATCACTTTAAATTTCTGTTCTTCCATGTCTCAATTTCTTACTTTTATGTGTTTTCATTTTATCGTCGGGGCACTGTGAAATAAACAGTAAACCCGCCTTCGGCAGCCGGCTCGGCATTGATACGACAGCCCCTGCGTCCGGCAAATTCATCATGATCCCGAATAATCTGTTTGCAAATTAAATATTCCGTTCCGCTCAACACACCTTTCTCTCCAGCCGTCATACGGACCAGATTAGGGTAAAACAGCTGATGCAATTCGTCTGCACTCTTTTCACGCCGGCGATCGGTAAAAGAAAAACGAACGTAGTCTTGTTCCGGAAAAGCCTGCAAGTGCAGCACACCCTCCTCGCGCAGAGTCAAAGCTTCATCGATGAGGTTCTCCAACAGAAAGCGCAGCTGATTGACATCGCCCACCACCCGGGCATCTGCCGGCTCCATCTGAAGCACAATCTTTTCCGGCCGGTTCCTGGTTGCTTTTTTAAAATACTTTCCTGCCGATTCAAAAAGTTCCTGAACCGGGATGACCGTCCGCCGGAATGTCACTTCCTCCAACTGTCGGGAAGCACATGAACTCAGAACCGTAAAAATACCCTTGTAATACTCTATCAGTTCAATCATCGCATTGACCGCCTCCAATTCCTCTTCCGCGGTGAGTGCCTGCGTGGTCAGACGCCCCACAATCTGTTTGATTTTATTCGGATAATACAGCGTTTCGTGCTTGATGGTGGAAAGGCAATTATCGAGCACCATATTTTGCACATGCAGCATGCTGTCTTCCCAGGAGGCTCTACGGGCCTCCTCGTGTGCCGACTCAATGTCTCGATACTGCGTAGCCATTTTCATCACCGCATTAAACACAACAATGGCCACATAACGGGCCACCAGTTCAAACAGCAGCCGATCGGTAATCTGCTCAGACTCTCCCCGGCGTTCCAGATAAAGCACACCGACACACCGGTGCTCATGGGCCACTTCCACTTTCAGCGGAATGGCCAGAAAAGGATGCTGAACGAGAAACTCTTCCGAATCAAAACTTTGCTGCACCATATCAGGCATCGGCTGCTCCGGATACGAAGCATACTCCAGCGAACGGGCAGCCTCATTGTATACGGCAATGCCCATCCGGTCGACACCAAGCAATTCATCCACTGCACTGAATGCCGCACACACAATCTGTCTGGGAATCTCCTTCAGCGTGTTTTCTTCCTTTTGCAGCGCTTCTTCATCTTCTTTTTCCTGCGGTCTTAGAAGAGAGGCTGCAAACACTTTCTGATTAATATCAAGCACCTGCTCCAGGTTAAGCCGGTTCAGCATCCTTTTGCGCATATACAGAAAATAGTAGCCAACCAGCAAGACGAACAACAGGACAAAACACAGAATAATACCAATCGTCTTGTTGATATTAGACCGCTCCAACTGGCGGCAGTAGGTTTCTAGTGTCTTATCTTCTCCTTGCAGTTTATACAAATCAGTAAATGCCGCATTGTTGTAATCATACCCTTCCAGCTGCTTCAAAGCCAGGAAGGCCACTGCAGCCTCATTTCGGATATCCAATATAACGTGATAATCCGTATCAAAAAGCTCATTCCACCACCCGATTTCGGCAGGCACGCCCTCCCCGACCAGCTTCATCTCATGATGCGGCTGCGGGCTGATCGAATAGAGTTCATAATGCTCGTTGAGCAGTTTCATAGCCGAATCCACATATTGCAATGCCTGTTCGTAATTCTCATCCACATTAGCAAAATAAGCATCATTGGCAAGGTCAGATGCCGCATCCAGCAAATCCTCATACGAAGAATCGGGCATCAAAACCAGTGACTCCTCCAGCGCCTCACCGGCAGACGAAGCAGAAGGAGTGCAGGAACTAAGCCCCCAGGGAAGCAATGCAGCCAGCAGCACCGTCATCACTTTCCTCACTCCCAATGGCAGGCGGAAATAAAAACGACTTCCTTTGCCCAACTCACTTTCAACAGAAAAGGTGCAGACATGAAACAGCGCATTGATCTTCTTGTATTTCTCGATAATACCCTTGCAATTCATTAATCCGAAGCCGCTGCCCTTGTTTTTTTTCAAATCTTCCAGGTCGTCTGCATTCTTCATGCCAATCTGACTGGAATCATACACTTTTTCATCCATCATCTGCGACACATCCTCCTTGGAAATTCCGCGGCCGTTGTCTTCCACAGAAATCTCCACATAACTGTCGGCAGAGCGGGCATAAACCTTTACCCATCCGCCTTCCGGAGTATATTTACGGGCATTCTCGGCCAGCGTATTAATCATGAAAAGCGTCAGTGCCCGGTCGGCCTTCACACACACATCGGTAGGTTCTACCTCCAGCAGCTGCTTCTTCATTTCAAACGAACGCCGTCCCTTGCTCAGCAAATCAAAAAGTTCGTTCAAGGCAAATGTCTCGATATTCAAACTCAACGTGCCCTGTTTCATCTTAATCCACAGCGCCAATATATCATTGTATTCATTGATGGTATCCACCAGTTCATTGATATATTCATACTTCTCTTTCTTGATTTTATCATCATGAATATATCCTTTCTCTATCAGCTTATGCACTTCATTCAAGATGCGGTCGATATAAGGATGAACACCGTTTACAATTGCCAGACACGCCTTTTTAACCAGGTTCTGACGCTTGTTTCCTGCAATGTGCTGCTCGTATATATAGCGCTGCTTCTCCAGCTGCATCCGCTCTTCACTGAGCGATTCAAGCATCTGTTCATTATCTGCTGCCCAGCTGATATAGGGTTCCAGCACATGCACAAGTGCCTTTTCATCCCGGCTGAGCCAATGTCTGGACACCAATGCCGCTTTTCCCTCTTCCGAAATTTCCAGCATCATCCGGCCACGGCCGAAAAGCGCATCCAGCCCTCGCTGGATAAGCGGGACATCCATCGGAATAGAAGACGTGATATCACGGCACAAAGCCAAAATCTGCTGCAAGCGGTTCACATCGGTCTGATTCTTGATCTTCGAGCGTTTGTTGAAAAACCACCAGAGAATAATAACCCACACCAATCCCAGGAGCACCAATGAAAGCACCAGCGTCATCTGCCGCGAACCAGCTTCCAGCGAATCGTATCGGCTCTCCAGTTCCTTATCCTGGCGAGTGAAATTCAAAATATCCAGATAGATATTACGGTTATAATCAGACGCAGCCTTCATTCCCAGTCCGGCGTACGACACACTTAGCTGTTCACGAATGCGCGAAATCCATTCAGGCACCGTTTTCACCTGCTCCTGCGTGATCCACGGCACACCGGTGTATGTCGTATCACCCTCTATATAAGGATATAGCTGGTCTCTTCCGTCTTCGCCGTGATGATAATAAAGCATGTGATGCAAGTTCACACAATCGAGTGCCTTGGTCAGCGTATCAAGAGCCTCCGCATACCGGCCATGCCTGTTGAGATACTTGCCGATAGACACATAGGCGCCGGCTATCTGATACAAATCATCGTATTCGCGAAACTTCTGCAAAGCAAGCTGAGCCAGGCGCAAGGGCAATAAAGAATCTACAGGAACCCCCAGTTCCTGCAAAATGTGCATTCTCGTGGATTGAAAAAACTCGAAATTCCTCGGAGAAATCAGCAAATCGGCAAGTCCCTGCAGCCCATTCCCTTCAAAATAAGGAAATCCGCTTTGCGCTGCAGTGCGCCAAGTGTAATACAGTTGGTCAAACTCACGCAGCTTCCTGTCAGCCGGCTTCCGGCCTTCCACCAAGCCCGCAGCTCCTTTTATATAATGGTAATACAGCAGCTGGCTGGTGTCGCTCCACTCATTGTTCGCAGGAATCTGCCGGATAGCCTCCTTCGCTTCCTGCCGCTGCTGCAAAAAATAATAGTAAATAGACGAAACAAGATAAAACTCGGTGAAAGCATAATCCAGACGGAGCTTTTCATGGCGGTCGGCAAACAGGTCACTTTCCTCTCTGATGCGTTTCATCCGTTTCAGAGCACTGTTGCGGTAGTCATAAAACTCCTTATTCATCGCCGTGCGCTGGCAGATTTTCATCAGTCCGATGTCGGCAATCAGAAGTTCCAGTTCATTTTTTGTCAGCTGATACACCTCCTTGTGCAACGCCGCTGCCCGTTCAAAATCCATCTTCATATACAGCCAGAAACCCAGGTTGTTAGCCGCTTCAGCTTTCCCCGATTTATAGAGGTTCACCTTCATATAGGCTTGGCGGGCAAAGAAACAAGAAGAATCCAGCTGACGGTAACGATAGGCGTAGGCGGCACCGTTCAGCGAGTCAATCAGCCGCACTTCCTTTGTGGGCACCATATCCGTGCAGGAAAAGAGAGCCGAAAAAGCCACCGATAAAACAAATGCATAGAGCAGCAACGACAATGAATTTCTACTCCACCCATTATCTCCGACAATCCGTTTATTTAAAGAAGGTTGTTTCATACCCAGTTCTCCACTCTCCTTACTCATTAAATTACGGCAAATCTACAAATATTTCCGTTAAGTTGAAGAGAAATTTATTTTTTATACAATAAGTCTTTCTTAATAATAAGAGAAATTCTTACCTTTGTAGGCAAATTAACCAATAGGTAAAACATCTATTAAAAAAATGAGCGAAAAAGCACCCTTTATGGTATTCTCTGGAACAAATTCGAGATACCTTGCAGAAAAAATCTGCGCAAGCCTGAATTGCCCTCTGGGAAATATGAACATCACTCACTTCGCTGACGGTGAATTTGCAGTATCCTACGAGGAATCTATTCGTGGCGCACATGTATTCTTGGTTCAATCAACTTTCCCGAACTCAGACAATTTAATGGAGCTTCTCCTGATGATTGACGCTGCCAAACGTGCATCAGCCAAAAGCGTAGTAGCTGTAATCCCTTATTTCGGATGGGCTCGTCAGGACAGAAAAGACAAACCTCGTGTTTCCATCGGAGCGAAACTGGTAGCCGATCTGCTTTCTGTAGCAGGTATCGACCGTCTGATTACAATGGACTTGCATGCAGACCAGATTCAAGGATTCTTCAACATCCCGGTTGACCACTTGTATGCTTCCGCTGTATTCCTCCCCTACATTCAATCACTGAATTTGGACAACTTGGTTATTGCTACTCCGGACGTAGGCGGTTCCAAACGTGCCAGCACATTCTCTAAGTATCTGGAAGTGCCCTTGGTTCTTTGCAACAAATCACGTGAAAAAGCCAACGAAGTGGCTTCTATGCAAATCATCGGTGACGTGAAAGGCAAGAACGTGGTATTGGTAGACGATATCGTTGACACAGCCGGTACTATCACTAAAGCTGCCAACATCATGCTGGAAGCCGGAGCTGCTTCAGTGCGTGCTATTGCCAGCCACTGTGTGATGTCTGACCCTGCATCGTTCCGTGTTCAAGAATCTGGTTTGGTGGAAATGGTCTTCACAGACAGTATCCCTTACGCTAAAAAATGCGTGAAAGTAAAACAATTGAGCATCGCTGATATGTTTGCTGAAACAATCAAACGTGTGGTAAACAACGAATCTATCAGTTCTCAATATCTGATTTAATCTGATTTGATTGTGCTTATTAAGGCGCATCATTATCTCAGAATCAAGTAGGAGGTAAATACGAATACAGGTATTTATCTCCTACTTCTGTATTGGAGGTCAAAAACCTATAGGTTTAGCACCCGTAAAGCTATGCTTTTCAGATGCTAAAGCGCCGCTTTGCGACAGCTAAAGTGGCACTTTGCGACAGCTAAAGTGGCTCTCTGCAACAGCTAAAGTGGCACTCTGCAGGAGCTCATTGTACTCCAAGTTAGTTTCACCCTTCACAAACTGTATTTCAATAGATTACAATGAAACGTGTGAAATATCCGCTGATCCGTTCTCAGATATACAAAGTTTAAAATAAAAAAAACGAGTCAATTCCGCTATGGAATTACCCGTCTCCAAAATAGAAAAGCCATATTGGCTTTTCTTTTCATGTCATCAATTATCCCCTAAAACAATCTTTCTTTTTTACCTAAAAAACTAAATAACCTATTGTTTCTTTCTACCTTTTATTAAAAACTAATTCAATACCTTTAATCTTAAAACTTTTATACCTTAACAACTTAATACCTTTTAATACCTTTATATCGTAGCAATTTCCCAATTGCACTGCAAAGGTACACAAAATTTCCGTGTGCGCAAACGGATTTATATTTTATAACACTTTTACAGGCTTTTCAAACATCACAAATCCTTCACTTCTGAAATCGTAATCAACTTATTTACAATAGCATAGATAGTAAGACCCGCCGAACTGTGAATTTGCAATTTTTTGCTAATATTCCTCCGGTGTGTGATCACCGTATGAATAGACAAATACAAAGATTCGGCTATTTCCTTATTGGTCATTCCTTTCACTACACAAACTACAATTTCCTTCTCACGCTGGCTGAGCACATCCTGCCCGTCTACTACCTCCTCTTCATCTTCCACTTCAAGCAAGCCCGATAGTTTACGGGAAAGCGTATCCAAATCATCAAATATTGAAATTGCTTCATCATATTTGCTTAGCAAAGACTGGTCGACAAAAGACGTAACCAGAGCAATCAGCCGAATCTTCCGGTCTCCCATCTCTTCCTTGAAACGGGCAACATCAAAATAATCTCCGAAAGTGGGATTGACCACCAGCATATCCGGCAACTGCATCCGAAGACAATCTTGCAAAGCCTCTTTAGACAACACTTCGATTGGCTGTATCTTGATAGCAGAGAGCCGCTTGAAAGCAGCTGTCAGCCCTCCACGCACAATCACAGAAGATTCTGCGATAGCTACCCGAATCATTCCTCTATTTTTCATGAGACTGCACCCTCCTTTCCAAATCCAGAATGGCAGGCATAAATATATAGTCTTCCACCTTGCAATGAGATTCAAGTCCGGCCTCACAAGCATAGATATCAAACAATGCCGCATTCAGCAAATGCTCATTGGCTTTGGCCGGGCAATACTTGATGATGATATACTTCTGTTCGGTAAGTTTTTCGCCCCCCTGCTCATGATGCTTAGAGAACGTGCTGATGGGATAATTGTCGCGTACACGACCCGCCAACAGTTCGTCTACATATTTAAAGACCGTGCGTTCTTCAAACTCCATGTGCCGGCAAACTTCCCGGCAATACTCATCAAAGATTTTCAGCATCAGAAAAGCGATTTCATCCTGCGAGCAATCGATGGCTTCAACCAGTTTGCGGCGAATGGCAGGGAAAGAAAAATCGAGGAAATACATGTGGGCCTGCTTGAGATAGTCAATCAACCCCGGAATTGAAATATCCTCCCTGTTTCCGTTCAACCGTGAAAAGCCTTCTGAAATGAAGTTGACAACCGTCAGAAAAGTAGAACAGTCTACCCCGTTTTGCTCACACACCTCTTTCACGGTCTTGTCGCCAAAACCCAACGAAAGTCCAAAGCGGCTCATCACCTGCAACAACGAATAATCAGCACTGATAAGATCGGCCATTTTATCGGTCGTCTTGTATTTTTGTATATTCTCCATTCTTCTTCTAAATTTGAACATGCAAAGAAACGCATTATTATTACAATTCACAATCCCCATTAGTAGGTATTTTGCATCTGCCCATCAGCCGTTAAACACGTGCATAAATAAACAGACATTTCGCTATCTATCTATAGCAGATTATGTTAAAAAACACATTTTTAAGCCGAAACTGCCTACTTTTTTCTGTTATAAAACATTTTGTATACATAATATCCGTATATTTGCAAAGGAAAAAGCTAACATTATTCACAACTTTAACCGAAAACATTGGCAAATTACCATTATAAATAGTGCATAAATATTCCTCATGCTACATTTACAAGGGAATAAATGACTATTTCGTTTTTTGAGAGAGTAACAATTAAATTATAAATTTCAACCCCTTTTTATGACAAAAAATTATTTTTTTGATGGAGACAAAAGGAGAAGAATGCCCCACTATCTGCTTAAAATGCTATTTTGGGGAGGCTTCTGTTTTTGCTACCCGGTAGGGAATTCGTTTGCTGAAGCAAAGGCAAATGAAATGTATGCTGTAAAGCAAAATGAAAAGGCCACGACAATCACGGGTGTGGTGTTTGACGACCAAGACACTCCGCTGATTGGTGCTACTGTATTAGTGAAAGGCACGCAGACCGGTGCAGTGACCGACCTCGACGGACGTTTTTCACTGAAAGCTGCCAAAGGAGATGTACTGGTGGTTTCCTACATCGGCATGCTGTCGAAAGAAGTAACTGTTACCGAACAGAAGAATTATAAAATCAGCTTAACCTCCAATACCGAACTGCTCAACGAAGTGGTAGTGACAGGTTATCAGACTTTGTCGAAGGAACGCTCTACCGGAGCTTTCTCTAAAGTATCCACAAAAAAACTGGAGACCAAACGACTGGACAACTTGAAATCTATCCTTGAAGGACAAGTAGCCGGATACGTGGATGGTAAAATCCGTGGTGTGACAACCATGAATGCCGTGGCCAACCCGATGGTGGTGATTGACGGCTTCCCGGTGGAAAACACATCAATGGACCGCAGCGGACGTACAACAGAGAACATGCCCGACTTGAACCCGGAGGATATTGAAAGCGTTACCATCTTGAAGGATGCGGCCGCTGCTTCTATCTACGGTGCGCGTGCTGCCAACGGTGTGATTGTCATCACAACCAAACGGGCCAAGGAAGGAAAGGCAGAAGTTAGTTTCTCGTCTACTTTCACTGTGCAGCCCTATTCATATTATAAAGACCGCCTGACCAATGCGGCCGACATCGTGGCCTTGCAACGTGAATGGGCTTCAAGCAATACGCTGCTCCAGGCTGGAGGCGAAAGTGCCATGCAGGTGGCGGGCTCGCTGCGTGATGACGGTGCTTACCCTAGCAAAGGTGTAGACATCCTGCTGGATATGTACACCAACAAGATTAGCCAGGCAGAAGGCAACCGCCTGCTCGACGAACTGGCATCCAAAGGATACCAATATTACGACCAGGCTGAAAAATACGGTAAGCGCAATCCATTCTACCAGCAATACAACCTGCGCGTGGCTCAATCAACGGAGCGCAATGCGTTCTCGTTCTCTTCTACTTACTGGAACAACCAGTATGAAGACATCCACCACGATGACTGGAAGTTGGGTTTCAACATCAACAACTCGCTGAAAGTTACGAAATGGATGCAGCTTGACTTGGGTATGTACCTGAAATATGGCAAACAGAACACGCAGAGCTATGACCTGTTCAACCCTGAGTTCTCTGCTGTGGCCTACGACGGATTGGTAAATCCCGACGGAAGCTATATTTCGGCTGTTTCTCAAATCAAGAAAGAGAACCGGGATTTGATTGCAAGATATGGTTTGCACGAAGAAATCATTACGCCGATGAGAGAACTTGGATACAACCTGGGTGAGATGAAGGACTTGGAAACACGTGCTTTTGCTAAGCTGAAGATTGACTTTACTTCTTGGCTGAACTACAACGTGATGTTCCAGTATGAGACTTCCGACTCTGACTACATGAGTTTGATGAACAAAGAATCTAACCGGATGCAGGCCATGATCAACAAGTTTGCTACGGAATCCAACGGCAGTGTGAAATACAACCTGCCCAACGGTCACGCCCGCTATACCAACGCCAACCAGAAGCGCAGCTATAATTTCCGCCAACAGCTCAACTTCAACAAGACGTTTGCGGAGAAACATAACTTGGTGTGGATCTTGGGTCAGGAAATACGAGATACCAAGCTGACATATGAAGACAGCACCGTTTATGGTTATGACCCGGAGCTGCTGACTTGGAACAATATCAACGCGAAGGAACTGAGCAGCATCTCAGGTATCTTGGGATATGCCAGCTTAGACCAAAACAGCATTGGTTCGGAAAGAGAACTGGTCAACCGATTCGTTTCTTTCTATTCGAATGCTTCTTACACTTTCGATGACAAGTATGTTGTATCGGGTAGCCTTCGTTGGGACCGCTCCAACTTGTGGGGAACGAGTTCCAAGTATCAGAAGAAGCCGCTGTGGTCGGTGGGCGGTAGCTGGAACATCGACAAGGAAAGCTTCTTCCACCTTGCTCCTGTCAACATGCTGAAACTGCGTGCATCGTATGGTGTGGGCGGTAACATCGGTCGTAACACGGCTCCTTATCTGATTGCCAAATACTACCCCTCAAACGTGGTAGACGGCTTGTATGGTATGGTAACCACTCCTCCCAACAAGGATATCCGCTGGGAAAAGACAACCACCATTGATGTGGGTGTAGACTTTGCCCTCTTCAACCACCGTCTGTCGGGTTCTGTCGACTATTACCATAAAAACAGTGTGGACTTGCTGGCAAACATCAACGGTAGCCCGACACAGGGTTTTGGCTATTCTACGCTGACGACCAACAACGGTAAGATGAAGAACCACGGTATTGAAATTACCCTCAACGGACAACTGATCCGCACGAAAGACTTCAGTTGGGAATCTTCTTTGATCTATTCTTTCAATAAGAATAAGGTAACAGCTGTCAATGTAAAACCTGGACAGTGGAATAGCCGCATCACGATGCCTACCAGCTATCCGATGGAAGGCAAACCGCTGAACGGTATCTATGCTTATCCGTGGGCTGGCCTGGACGAAAACGGTGATCCGCAGGTGTACGACCAGGACGGCAACATCACATCGAAAGCGGTGCAGAATGCCGATGCCCTGCGCTATTGCGGCACTACCGTGCCTGTGCACAGCGGTTCATGGAACAACGTGTTGCGTTACAAGGACTTCGAGTTCTCGGCTCTCATCATCTTCGATGCCGGTCATAAACTCCGCAGCTCGCGCGTACCTTCTATCAACATGGGAGACGGACGGATTGTGGCTACCGACAAGAGCATCGTAGACCGCTGGCAGAAGCCGGGAGACCAGACCGATGTGCCTCGTCTGCTGTTTGCCAATGATAAGACTAACTACAACACCTACCGCTCGGAATTGTGGGCCTACTCAGACAAATTTGTCTGCAATGCGTCCAACATCCGCCTGAACAACCTGTCGCTGGCCTACCGCGTACCGGCTCAATGGTGCAAGAAGGTGTACCTGAGCAATGCACGCGTGCAGTTCAACGTAGAGAATGTAGGTGTGCTCGCCTTCGACAAGGATGCGCACTACGACTTGGGCGGTAAGGTAAAACCCAACTTTGTGTGGGGCTTGTATCTCAACTTTTAATTAACAGAGCATGATGAAATTAATGAATATCAACATAAGCCGGTTGCTGCTCGTAGTAGCAGCAACCTTCGCGCTGAGCAGCTGCAATGATTTTCTGAACGACATTCCGAAAGGACAGAAAATTCCGGCTACATGGGCCGACTACAACGCGTTTATCAAGAATACGAATACCTACCATTACCATGAAATGGACCAGCTGTTCTATCTGGTAGGCGACCAGTTTCTGACTCCCAACAAGCTGAATTCCGACCGCTTTGCACGGGCGAATTACTACTGGGACGAAAGCGTGAAGCGTGTAGAAGCGATGGCATCTACCGACAAGAATCCGTACTTCAGCGCCTATGAAGCTATCTTTGCCTGGAATCTGATTATTGAATATGCACCGGAAGCTACCGAGTGCACCAATCAGCAGCGCGAAATGCTCATTGCACAGGCCCGTGTGCTCCGTGCCATGAATTATTTCTATCTGGCCAACTACTTTGCAGCTCCTTACGGACCGGATAATCTGCAGAAGCTTTCTGTGCCGATGGTGACTTCTTCTTCTGTAGAATCACCCTCTCCGCAGGTTACCATTGAAAAGTTGTATGCGTTTATCTTGGACGATTTGAACAAAGCGGTTGCGGCCCTTCCCGAGGAAGGTGAAACACGCTTCCACCCCACACAGGCTGCCGGATACGGCATGCTGGCCCGTGTTTACCTGGCAATGGGCAATTATGAAGAAGCACTGAAAAATGCCAATGCAGCACTGGCACTGAACGATAAACTGTACGACTGGATTGCTTTCTACAACGATGACAAGAAGCGTTTCGACGACCCGAACGAATACTCGGCTTCCTGTAAGAGCAATCCGGAATTTGAAAATCCGGAAAACTACCTCTTCCGCTATGGTTCATCCAACGACTGGCAAGGTATCAAGGGTACTGCGTATGCACTGCCGGCAGAACGTGCAACCAAGTTTGAGAAAGGAGATACTCGCCTGATTACTCACTGGAAAGACAAGACTTCTTCATCAGGCATTCGCTATTTTGCCGGTATCTATGGTCTGTCGAGCAACAAGGGCGGTATGCGTGCAGCCGAGATGTACTACATCAAGGCAGAATGTCTGGCCCGTAAAGGCGGAGAAGCCAACATCAAGGAAGCTATGGATCTGGTAAACAAGGTGAGAAAGACGCGTATCCTGCCTGATGACTACAAAGCATGGACAGCATCAACGACGAAGGAGGCTGTCAACAAAATCTTTGACGACAAAGCCAACGAATTCATTCAGAGTCAGGTTATCTTCTGTGACTACCGCCGTCTGAATCAAGATCCGGAATACGCCCGTGTGCTCACACGCACTGAGGACAAAGATACCTACCGTCTGCAGCCCACTTCTCATTTGTGGATTATGCCCTTCCCGATGGAAGCGATAACCAATCCGGGAAATGGCACACTGACACAGAACGTGGACAAATAATAAAAGAGAAACAAAAGAAAGTAACAGAAAGAGAAAAGGATATGACCCCTGTCACAGTTATCTGCGGCAGGGGTCATTCTTTTACATTACCATCCTGGCATACCCCTGATTTATATGGGCCGCTCATTACCTAATGGCACCAATAGCTATCTGCCTCTTTTTTTTCACATTTACTATCATTCTTTAAAAAATCCCGAGATATTGATTATCCTCCTATTTTATCGTAATTTTGCCGGTCAAAATAAACCTCTAAAAACAGCATAAAAACAACATTCAGAAGCATAGCTATGTCAAGAGAAGATATTTTAATTAAGACCTCCTGGATCAGCACCATTGGCAACGCCATCCTGTCTGTCTCCAAAATTGTAATCGGCCTGTTGGCAGGTAGTCTGGCGGTATTGGGCGACGGCATCGACTCTGCCACAGATGTCATCATCTCGATTGTTATGATATTCACAGCGCGCCTTGTCAGCCGTCCACCATCCATGAAATACGTGTTCGGTTATGATAAAGCTGAGGGGATTGCCACCAAAATACTATCACTGGTTATCTTTTATGCAGGCATGCAGATGCTGATTTCATCCATCGAAAGCATATTTTCAGATGAAGCGAAAGAGATTCCATCTGCTATAGCCATCTATGTCACCCTCTTTTCCATTGCAGGCAAACTGCTTCTGGCCTCATATCAGTACAAGCAGGGAAAGAAGATAGACAGTTCGCTTCTGACCGCCAATGCCATCAATATGCGCAACGATGTGATTATCTCGGTGGGAGTGCTTTTGGGACTTCTGTTTACTTTCGTTTTCCATCTCCCGATACTCGACTCTGTAACCGGACTCATCATCAGTCTTTTCATCATCAAGTCGTCAGTGGGCATCTTTATGGACTCCAACGTAGAGCTGATGGACGGAGTAAAAGACATCAACGTATACAACAAGATATTTGAAGCTGTAGAACAAGTGCCAGGGGCCAGCAATCCTCATCGCGTCCGCTCGAGGATGATTGGCAACCGCTACATCATTACACTGGACATTGAAGTAAATCCGCATATCACAGTGACCCAGGCACATGACATTGCAGAAGCCGTTGAGAAAAGTATAGAGAACTCGATTGACAATATATATGATATCCTAGTGCACGTGGAACCGGCAGGAGAATGCCAGGCTGATGAAAAATTCGGAGTGGACAAAGGAATGGTATAACCCTCTCTGCTCCTTTTTTACACACAGCATCTATCCCGGCTCTACATCGAAGCTTCCCAATGGATCGGAGTTCCCTACCGCAGCGGAGGCAAAACAATGGACAGTCGTATACAAACGAGATGAAAAGGAATGAAAAGGAATGAAAATGGGAAAAGGGAGAAATAAGAAGTAAGAAAAGCAGAAGAAAGGAAGCACGCAAAAGAGCAAGCGCGAAAGCAAGAAGATACACGAAAAGCAGAAACGGCAGAGAAACGGCAGAAAAAGAAACAAAACAAAAGGAGAAAGCGAAACAGGAAGAGGCCGAAAGGACACGAAAAGACAGAAAAAGGAGCCCAAAAGGAAGGAAAAAGGGAGCGAACAATAAAAAAAAGCACTTTTTCGCGAAAAAAACGCCCAAACGCTTGGAGATTTAAAA
>Tibetan_p1__coassemble_441_pt1 | contig 21883 bp, 22 predicted proteins | sample Tibetan_p1__metabat2_high_PE_015 | metagenome-assembled genome bin Tibetan_p1 | reverse complement strand
CAGCCTGTCGGCTTTTTGCGGTACTGGCGTATCCGCAACAGTATCAGCATGGAGAACAGCAGCTGGACAGCTATAAAGATATAGAGTCCCGAACCGGTCATTGTTTGTTGTTCCATAGGCATGTGTTTTTAATGGCTTGTTGCCGATTGGTGATGTGGCAAATATAGAAAAATGTTTTTTTCAGTATGCTTATGGATGGGGTGTTTTTCACCGGAATGTGTTGTAGAATATGTTTTGGGATGAAGCGGCTTTGCATCCTGAGCGTCCGGTCTGTTCTACACATGAAAAACAGCTGAGGTTTGTATGGAGTAACTACAACGCATTCACTTCTTCCTCCGTCAAGCCGGTGACTTGAGCAATGACAGCCGACGGCAGATGGGCTTCCTTCATCTTTCGTGCCATCTCACTGCGTTCTTGGTTTCGTCCTTGTTCAAGTCCTTGTTCAAGTCCCTGTTTCATTCCCTGTTCAAGTCCTTGTTCAATTCCCTGTTTCATTCCCTGTTCAAGTCCTTTTTTCAGTCCCTTTTCAAGTCCGCGCTGTTCGCCTCTTCTTTCCGCTCCGCAGAAGAGTGTTTTTTCTACACTGATGATGTCCCAAAATTTCTCATAGCCGGCCAGTTGCTCTTCGGTGAAAGCCGATTCTTCGAGTACGGTCATTGCCTTTTTCAGTTCGGGGCTGGCCAGGAATTCGGGCGGAATGTTGCGTGTGTTGTCGTTGATTTCCGTCAGAAAGCGGAGCCACAGCACCTGCATTTTCTTGTCGGCGTAATTCTGGGGTGTGAACTTCGGTAGCTCCACGAAAATCAGGTGCAGGCCATCAATCACTTTGTCGGTGTGCTCCACGTGCACCAGGCGGTAGTAGTGATAAAATTCGTTGCCCAGTTCGAGTTCGAAGATGTCATTGACGAGATTGAGCGAATAGACAGGCTGCAGCAGTTCGTAGTGTTTGCCTGCCTTCAGTTGCCGTACGTATGCTTTGGAGGCATTGAACAATACTCGCTGTTTAAATTCGGGTGTCCAGATCATTTGCATTTCCACGATGAAAATGCGTCCCAGATTGTCTTTGCAGCGCACGTCTACGATGCTGTTTTTGCGCAGCGGGTTGTCGGGCACCAGCTCTGTGGGCAGATACTCGATTTCGCGCACTTCCTGACCGGGATGAAGCGGCAACAGTGCGTTTAAGAAACTAATCACCAAATCAGGATGTTCTCCGAACACCCGTTTAAAAGTCAAGTCTGCTTTTGGGTCTAAGTATCTCATAGTCAAAATCGTTTAAAAACTTGTTGATGCTTGCAAAGATACGCTGTTTTTAAGCAAAAACAAGGTTTCTCTGCAAAAAAATAACAGTGAGGAGGAGGGTGCTGCTTGACTGTGAACTTGTGTGCAGGTTGAATCGGGAATAAAAAACCTCTTTATATTCATTAGGGGAGAATATAAAGAGGAATTTTTGTTGACGAGAGTTGCTTAGGGGTTTGTTGAGATGAAATCATATTTTGGGGAATATTTTGCACAAAACTTTCTCAAGTTTCCTCTCGTCAAAGCCTAAAATTAGATGCAAATTTAATTATATTTTTCTCATTTTTGTTACAAAAATGTTTTTTTTCTTTGATATATGGTAAATTATTCTCTCTTGAAGATATTTTGGATGCTTCTTTTCATAACTCATTGTTTTTTCTTAAGTTTGTTGTCGAAAGACTAAAAATGTAAACTAAAAATGCATACAGATATTTTTTTATATAATGACTTTCCGACTTTTTTGCGTAAGTATTTTCCTTACAAAGTGCAGAAGATTTCGCTGAATGCCGGGTTCACTTGTCCCAACAGGGATGGCTCCAAGGGCTGGGGGGGATGTACGTACTGCAACAACCAGACATTCAATCCTGATTACTGCCGTACGGAAAAAACGGTGACAGTGCAACTGGAAGAAGGCAAACATTTTTTTGCTCACAAGTATCCTGAGATGAAATATCTGGCTTATTTCCAGGCCTACACCAATACGTATGCGGAGCTGGAGGGACTGAAGCGGAAGTATGAGGAGGCGCTGGCCGTGAAGGATGTGGTGGGGCTGGTGATCGGCACCCGCCCCGACTGTATGCCGGATGAGCTGCTGCGTTATTTGGAGGAGCTGAACCGGCAGACGTTTGTGATGGTGGAATATGGCATTGAGAGTGCGTGTGACGATACGCTGAAGCGCATCAACCGCGGACATTCGTTTGCTGAAACGGCCGAGGCGGTGGAACGTACGGCTGCGTGTGGCATTCTCACAGGCGGTCATGTGATCCTGGGACTGCCCGGGGAGGAGCGCGAGCAGCTGATTGGGCAGGCTCAGACACTGTCGGCTCTGCCGCTTGCTACGCTGAAGATTCACCAGCTGCAGCTCATCCGGGGCACGCGCATGGCGCATGAGTTTGCCGAAAATCCGGCGGACTTTCATCTGTTTTCGGATGTCAACGAGTATATCGACCTGGTGATTGACTATGTGGAGCATCTCCGGCCGGATATCGTGGTGGAACGCTTCATCTCTCAGTCGCCCAAAGATTTGCTCATTGCGCCCGACTGGGGACTGAAAAATTATGAATTTGTGGCCCGTTTGCAAAAAAGAATGAAAGAAAGGGGTGCTTATCAGGGCAAGAAATATAGTGATTCGGAAAAAAGAATTATTTTTGCAGACGGTAAGCCTTCCTTCTGACGGATGCTCCCGCTGGGGAGTATGGCCGGAAGGGAAAAAGATTTTAAATGAATGAGTATAATGGAACAGAAAACAACTATTAAAGGAAATGTCCACTATGTGGGAGTGAACGACCGTAACAAGCATCGATTTGAAGGTATGTGGCCTTTGCCCTATGGTGTGTCATACAATTCTTATCTGATTGATGACGAGATGGTGGCATTGGTCGATACGGTAGATATCTGTTATTTTGAGGTCTACTTGCGGAAGATCAAGCAAATTATCGGTGAACGTCCCATTAATTATTTGATTATAAATCACATGGAGCCCGACCATTCCGGCTCAATCCGACTGATCAAGCAGCATTATCCCGATATCGTGATTGTGGGTAACAAGCAGACGTTCGGCATGATTGAGGGGTATTATGGCGTTACGGGCGAACAATATATGGTGAAAGACGGCGACTTCCTGGCTTTGGGCCATCACAAGCTGCGCTTTTATCTCACGCCGATGGTGCACTGGCCGGAAACGATGATGACGTTTGACGAAACGGAGGGTATCCTCTTTGCCGGTGATGCATTCGGCTGCTTCGGTACGCTCGACGGCGGATTTATCGACACCCGCATGAACTTGGATAAGTACTGGGGCGAAATGGAGCGTTATTACTCCAACATCGTGGGTAAGTATGGAAGCCCGGTGCAGAAGGCGCTGCAGAAGCTGGGCAGCTTGCCTATCACGACGATTTGCTCTACGCACGGTCCGGTGTGGACGGAGAACATTGCCAAGGTGGTGGGTGTGTACGACCGCCTGAGCCGTTACGAGGCTGCCGAAGGGGTGGTGATTGTGTATGGCAGTATGTATGGCAATACGGAGCAGATGGCGGAGGCTATCGCTGCCGAACTGTCGGCACAGGGCATCAAGAATATCGTGATGCACAATGTGACGAAGAGTCATCCTTCGTATATCCTGGCGGATATCTTCCGCTACAAGGGGCTGATTGTGGGCTCGCCTACTTACAGCAACCAGATTTATCCGGAGGTGGATTCGCTGCTTTCCAAAATTTTGCTGCGTGAGGTGAAGGGCCGTTATTTCGGTTACTTCGGCTCGTTTACGTGGGCGGGTGCTGCCGTGAAGCGTCTGGCCGAATTTGCCGAGAAGAGCAAGTTCGAAATCGTGGGCGATCCGGTGGAAATGAAGCAGGCGATGAAGGATATTACTTACACGCAGTGTGAGAATCTGGCTACTGCCATGGCCGAACGCCTGAAGAAGGACCGCTAATGTGGGCTGCAAATACCGGCGGGGCTGCTTCCGGCTGCCGCTGGGTGTTATGAATGTGAGTTTTGATTTTTTACTAATCTATAAAATAATCAATTATGAGATTAATTATTCAACCGGACTATCAGTCCGTATCACAGTGGGCTGCTCATTATGTAGCAGCGAAAATTAAGGCTGCCAATCCTACTCCGGAAAAACCGTTTGTATTGGGTTGCCCTACAGGTTCATCTCCTCTGGGTATGTATAAGGCTTTGATTGATTTGAATAAAAAGGGTATTGTTTCTTTCCAGAATGTGGTGACTTTCAATATGGACGAATATGTGGGCCTGCCGAAAGAACACCCGGAAAGCTACTATTCTTTCATGTGGAACAACTTCTTCGGTCATATTGATATCAAACCGGAAAATACGAATATCCTCAACGGCAACGCTCCCGACTTGGATGCGGAATGTGCTCGCTATGAAGAAAAGATTAAATCGTATGGCGGCATCGACCTGTTTATGGGCGGTATCGGTCCCGACGGTCACATCGCTTTCAACGAACCGGGTTCTTCACTGACTTCTCGTACTCGCCAGAAGACGTTGACAATGGATACGATCATTGCCAACTCTCGTTTCTTTGACAATGATATCAACAAGGTGCCTAAGACTTCGCTGACGGTGGGCGTGGGCACAGTGTTGTCTGCCAAGGAGGTGATGATTATCGTAAACGGCCACAACAAGGCTCGTGCGTTGTATCACGCTGTGGAAGGTGCTATCACGCAGATGTGGACAATCAGCGCTCTGCAGATGCATGAAAAGGGTATCATCGTGTGTGATGATGCTGCTACTGCCGAATTGAAGGTGGGTACATACCGCTACTTCAAGGATATTGAAGCAGCTCACTTGGATCCGGAATCTTTGATTAAGTAAGCTGTTGCTTTTTGAATAGGTGAGGGGTTGGATTTGCCTCTCATGATAGGAAATGACCCCTGTAGCCATTGGTGCAACAGGGGTCATTTTTTTTTGCTTATTCTTCCAGCCAGCCTTTTCCCTGACGGATGATTTCGGGGGTGTCTGCCGTGCAGTCTACTACGGTGGACTCTTCTCGGGTGCCGATGCCGCCGTCAATCACCAGATCCACGGTGTTGCCCCACTTTTCGTCTATCAGTTCGGGGTCGGTGGTGTATTCGGCTTCCTCTGTGTCTTCGCAGGGCAGTGTCGCGGTCATGATGGGGGCATCGAGCAGGCGGGCAATTTCCCGGATGACGGGATGGTCGGGCATGCGGATTCCCACTTCCTTGCGGTTGCGGAAGATCTTGGGCAGGCGGTTGGTGCCGTTGAGGATGAAGGTGAACGGTCCCGGCAGGTTGCGTTTCATGAGCTTGAAGACCGGGTTGCTCACCTTGGCATATTCGCTGATGCTGCTCAGGTCGTAGCAGATGATGGACAGGTTGTTTTTCCGCGGGTCGATGCCTTTGATGCGGCAGATCTGTTCGATGGCCCGCTCCTTCAGTCCGTGGCAGCCGATGGCATAGCGGGTGTCGGTGGGGTAGATGACAATCCCGCCGTCGTTCAGTATGTCAACAACCCGCTGCAGATCCAGCGGGTTGTTGTTTTTGTTGTATAGTTTCAGAAGCATACTTCTCTTTTTCTTTTTGTTGTGAATCAGGACTTATTTGAATTTCTTCTTCAGGAAATCCAGGGCTTTTTCGGCTGCTTTCTCCTTCACCTGCTTCTTCAGCGAGTCTTTGTTGGCTGTGGCGGCAGAATCCAGTCCTAACTTGTGTCCCAGCTGGCTGAGGGCTTTGTCGGCCACTGCCTCTACGGCTTGGGTGGCCATGCTCTTGGTGTCGATGCTCACCTTCGGCGAAGCGAACGAGCCGCCGATCTTCAGGTCGAGTGTCAGGTACTTGGAGAGGTTGCCTGCCGATTCGGGCAGTTTCACTTTACCGGAATAGTCGATGGTCTGGTCCAGTCCTGTGCTGCCCGAGAGGTTGAGGGTGCAGTCGCCCAGCTTCAGGTCGAACGGCTCGGTTTCGATGCGTCCGTCTTTGATGAGGAAGTTCAGCGACATGTCTTTCACGGTCATGTTTTTCAGTTCCGGACGTTTGAGGGCATCGGCTATCTGGTCGATGGACTTCACTCCGCTGAGGCTGAGGTTGCGTGTGGAGAGGCTGCCGCTGCCCTGCATTGTGCTGAGCACGGGGCTCATGGTGGCGTCGAGGTCGGTCTGCACTTCGATGTTGCCGGAGAAGTTGCCTTTCAGGTTCTCGAAGACCGGTGCCATCTGCTGCACCATATCCAGCTCTTTGTATGTCTGTGCAAACGAGAGGTTGCTCAGTTTGAATCCGCCCTTCAGCTCCGGCTTTTTCACGTCGGCAGTGGAATAGTAGCCGTTCATCACCACGTTGCCGCCCAGGGTGTTCATCGACAGGTTCTTCATGTCTACCTTGCCCTCTTTCACCGTCAGCAGGCCGTTCAGGTTGTTGAAGGTCATTTTGCCGAACAGCACTTGCTTGAAGTCGGCATCCATCTGGAAGTCGATGTTGCGGGGCACTGCTACGATGCCTGTGGCAGCGGTTTCCGGGTTGTTTTTGGCATCTGTTGCATCAGCTGCTTCGGCGTTGCTATCTGCATCTGTCTTCGCTTCTGCACTGGCTGCTGTCTCTTCGGCCGGGGCCGTCATGAAATCGTTGAGGTTGAATCGGTTGGACCGCACATTGAGTCTGCCTTTCAGGGTGGTGCCCTTCAGTGCATAGCCGATGTAGTTTTCAAAGCGGCTGTCGGCGGTGAGGTCATTCTCTCCGATGGTCACTGTTGTTTCGCTGAGCTGCAGGTATTTCGGTGTGAAGGTAAAGAGGGATTTCCGGATGTCCACATCCGGCAGGTCCTTCATTTTCAACTTCATGCCGGTGAGTCCGATGGAACCGGACGCCTGCATGCGGTCGTACTGTTCTTTGTCGATGTATGACATCCGTCCCGAGAGTTGCATGTCGGCATCAATGGTGCCGTTGAGTTCCATGTCTTTCAGGGGATATACTTGCTTGATCATGCCGAGGTTGAGCACGCCCTTGGCTTCGGCCTTGAAGTCGGGATCGCTGACGGGTGTCTTTACGAAGGCATGGATGCTGAAGGGGTTGCCTGCCAGGGTGAAACTGAAGGGGGCCACTGCAACGGTGGTCAGATCGACTGAGCCGCCCGGATTCTGCACCTGTGCGCTGATATTGATTTGATCGACTCCTGCCGGCAGGGCGGGGTAGCGGAACATGGCGTCTTTCACCTGCAAGTCCACGTGGAAGGCAGGCACGGTGTCGCCCTGCATGGTGCCCTTGGCCGAGGCGGTGAGCGTGGCGGTGCCCTCTGTCTTCAGTGTGGCAAACTCCGTGGCATAGATAGCGGGGATGAGCGAGAGGATTTCTTTGAATCCCACATCGTTGGTGTTGAGCTTCAAGTCCATGTCGATGGCCGGGTCGTTCAGTGCCACCCAGCCGTCGATGCCGGCTTCGATGGCATTCAGGCGGAGAGTGTTGTCCTTCAGCGTGAACTTGTTGTGGGCCAGATCGGCGTCGATATCCATCTCGGTAGCGATGTTGGCATTTGCCAAGAAGGGAACACCGTTCATCTTATAGGTCAGCGATTCTGTTTCGGCTTCCAGCTTCAGTAGGGTGCGTTCGCTGCCGAAATCACCGGAGCAGCGCGCATGGAGCTGGCGGATGTCGGCCAGCATCTTGCTTTGCCGGTCGTCGTAGATGAGGTTCATGTTTTTCACAATCAGCTGCTGCAGCTTGATGCGGAAAGCAGAAGGTTCTTCGCTCTCGCTGCTTTCTCCGGTTGCTGCGGCCGTATCGGGCTTCATGATGTCCCAGTTGGCTTTTCCGTCGGGCAGCACGATGGCTTTCAGCCGGGTGTCTTCGATGCCGTCTTCAGAGATGTCGAATCCACTGTCTCCCGAAAGCGACAGCACATCGACTGCAGCGGTCACCTTTCCTGCTTTCACAAGGGTGTCGTTGGCAAATGCTCCGGCTCCTTTCAGCCAGAAGTCTTCCAGGGTGACTGAGGCTTGTGGAAAGTGGCGGAACAGGCTGATGTTCAGGTTGCTGAAATCGAACTGAGCGTTCAGCATTTTGTTTCCTTCCTTTTTTACGATATCGGCTATCTTCCCTTGGAAGGCAAACGGGAGCAGGAACATCAACAGGAGGATGCATCCTACAGTGATAGTTGCGATTTTCAAACCTTTGTTCATTTGCTTGTGTTTTTTAAGAGTTCGACAAGTTAGAATAAACAAAGCTACGAAAACTTTTTGAAAAAAGGCTGAAGAATCAGCGCTTTAATCGCTCTCCTATGGCAAAATAGCTGGCGGCGGGAGGCGGGCCTTGCGGAGCGGAGTTATCTGTTTTTTCTCAGCTCTTCGGCAATGCGCCATTGCAGGGCGGCTTCCCCTTCCTTGCCCGCTTTCAGGAGTGCGTCGCCAAAGAGTTCGTGGGCACCGGCATGTTCGGGCTTGAGGGTGGTGGCCTTGTCTAAATCAGCGAGTGCTCCTTCGATGTTGTTGGTGCGCAGTCGCAGTTTGCCGCGGTTGTACACCGCCTTGAAGCTGACGGGGGAAAGCTTGACGGAGGTGTTGAAACAGCGTTCGGCTTCCTCGTAGTCTTTTTGGTTGAAGAGGGTGATTCCTTTGCGCACCCATGCATCGAGGTAGTTCGGATCGAGGCTCAGCGCCTTGTCGTAATTGGCCAGGGCGGCCCGGGCATCGTGTGCCTGCGTGATGCATTCGTTGCCCATGAGCACATATTCGTGGGCATACTGACGGAGGCGTTCCTGCTGTTCCCTCATCTGCTCTTTCAGCTTCCTGTTTTGTTCTTTCAGGGTGTTGATGATGCCCAGTTTGCGGCGGATGAGGCGGCGGGGCACCGGCTTTTCGATGTCGTAGCGGGAGTGGATGGCCCGGAAAAACTGTTCCAGACATTCTTCCATGTCTCCTTTGTCGAAGGCGCGGGCGGCAGCAGCATACTGCACGTCGGCCTGTGCTTGCTTCAGTGCTTTCTCGATGGCCAGCCGGTCGTTGAACCGCTGGGCGAAGTTCACAATCTCCGGGCGCACAAAGATGTCGGAGCGGTTGATGGGCTTCTTCAGTTGGATGCCGTCGAGCGAGGTGCAGCGGCTCAGCGCCACGTAGGTCTGTCCGCCGGCAAACACGCCGCCGGTGAAGTCGATGACTACCCGGCTGAAGGTGAGCCCCTGACTTTTGTGTACGGTGATGGCCCATGCCAGGCGGATGGGGTATTGGGTGAAGCTGCCCAGTACTTCCTCTTCTATCTCCTTTTTCTTTTCGTTGTAGGTGTAGCGGATGTTGCGCCACGACTCCCGTTTCACGTCACATTCCTTGCCGTCGTCGGTGATGACATAGATGGTTTCTTCTTTCTCGTCGATGCCGGCAATGACTCCGATGGTGCCGTTGACCCACCTTTTCTCAAAGTCGTTCTTGATGAAAATCACCTGTGCGCCGGGCTTCAGCACCAGCTCCTGCGAGGTGGGCAAGCTGTTTTCCGGAAAGTCGCCTTCTATCTGCCCATGGAAGCTTACCGGTTCGCCGGGGAGTTCGTTCAGCTTCTTCTCGTTGATGGAGTCCACGGTGTCGCGGCGGGTGGCAAGGGTGATATACATATCCTCTTCCGTCTGCTGGATGGGGGTGCCGTAGCGGGTGTTGAGCAGCTGGAGGTCGGCCGCCCCGGCTGTGTTGGTGCGGATATGGTCGAGCACGCCCACAAACACGGCATCGGTCTGCCGGTACACTTTGGTGAGTTCGATGGAGACCAGTTCGATCTGGCTGAACACCCGGGCCGAGAAGAAATAGGGGGTGGGGTAGAAGCGGTTCAGGATTTCCCGTTCATCGCTTTTCACCACCGGTTCCAGCTGGAAGACGTCGCCCACAAGCAGGAGCTGCTTGCCGCCGAAGGGTTCCCGGAGGTTGTGTGAATAGACCCGCAGGATGCGGTCGATGGCATCGATGATGTCGGCCCGCACCATGGATATCTCGTCAATGATGACCAGCTCGATCTGCTCCAAGAGTTTGCGGTGGGGCTTGGCGTATTTGAAGAAATCATGGATGCGCCCCCGCTGCAGGCTGAGGTTCGGGTCGTCGGGCAGCAGCGGATAAAAGGGCAGCTTGAAGAAGCTGTGCATCGTGCTTCCTCCGGCGTTGATGGCTGCAATGCCGGTGGGAGCCAGCACGACGTGTTTCTTCTTGGTGTGCTCGCAGACATAACGCAAAAAGGTAGACTTACCCGTGCCTGCTTTTCCGGTGAGAAAAACCGACTGGCGGGTATATTGAATCAGGTTCAAGGCATCTTGAAATTCGGCGTTATGGGTGTCTACGTGGCTCATACGGTGGTTTTGTTTTGAACGGACAAAGGTACATTTCTTTCGATAATTTTGCTATAGCTGGCGGCAAGATTTTTCGGATTGCTTGAAAGAAAACAACCCCTGCCGCATGAGGAAGTGGCAGGGGTTGTGTTTTGAATGGGAGTTTTATCTTCCGGCTGGCACTACATGAGGAATCCCAGCAGGATACCGGCTGCTACAGCCGAGCCGATGACACCTGCCACATTCGGACCCATGGCGTGCATCAGCAGGTAATTGGTGGGGTCGTATTCCAAACCGAGTACCTGTGAGATGCGGGCTGAGTCGGGAACGGCAGATACGCCGGCATTGCCGATGAGCGGATTGATTTTATTGTCTTTTTTCAAGAAGAGATTGAAGATCTTCACGAAGATGACTCCGGAGGCTGTGGCGATGACAAACGACAGGGCACCCAGCGCAAAAATCTTGATGGAGTCGAAGGTGAGGAACTCGGAGGCTTGGGTAGAAGCTCCCACGGTGAGTCCCAGCAGAATCGTGATGGTGTCAATCAGCGGACCGCTGGCTGTATTGGCCAACCGGCGGGTCACTCCGCTTTCTTTCAGCAGGTTGCCGAAGAAGAGCATGCCCAGCAGCGGCAAACCGGACGGAACCAGGAAGCAGGTGAGCAGCAGACCGATGATGGGGAAAATCACCTTCTCGGTGTGTGACACTGCGCGGGGCGGTTTCATGCGGATGACGCGTTCTTTCTTCGTGGTGAGCAGACGCATGATGGGAGGCTGTATCACCGGTACCAGGGCCATGTAGGAGTAGGCCGATACGGCAATGGCTCCCATGAGGTTGGGTGCCAACTTGGAAGAAAGGAAGATGGCAGTCGGTCCGTCGGCCCCGCCGATGATGCCGATGGCTCCGGCCTGCATCGGGTCGAAGCCCATCTCAAGGGCTATCATGTAGGCACCGAAGATACCGAATTGGGCAGCTGCCCCTACCAGCATCAGCTTGGGGTTGGATATCAGGGCCGAGAAGTCGGTCATGGCTCCGATGCCCAAGAAGATGAGCGGCGGGTACCATCCCGAAGTCACTCCTTGGTATAGAATGTTTAAAACAGACCCTTCTTCATAAATACCGACTTTCAGTCCGGCTTCCATGTTGAAAGGAATATTGCCGATGAGAATACCGAATCCGATAGGAATCAGCAGCATCGGCTCAAATTCCTTGGCTACCGCCAAGTAGATGAAGACCAACCCGAAAAATAGCATGATCAGGTGTCCTGCTGTGGCATTGGCAAAACCTGTATACGTCCAAAAGTCGGCGAGGTTGTTTCCAATAAAATCAATAAATTCTCTCATATAATATTAGTAAATTCTCATCATATAGAATCGATCGTTGTTTTTCTATATGATTATTCGATGATAATCAAATCGTTACCTTCGAGAACTGAATCTCCTTTGTTTACGTTGATGGCAGTCACCGTGCCGTCCTTGTCTGCATTGATGTTGTTTTCCATTTTCATGGCTTCCAAGATGATGACTGTCTGTCCTTTGCTCACGGTGTCGCCCACCTTCACCTTGATGTCGAGGATGACACCCGGAAGCGGAGACTTGACACCCGACTTGCCTGCGGCCGGAGCAGCGGGACGGGCGGGCTGCGCTGCCGGAGCTGCAGGGGCAGCAGCGGGACGCGGAGTTACCACCGGCTTGGGAGCCGCTTTGGGCTGTTCTTCCATTTCTACCTGATAGTGAGTGCCGTTCACTTCTACATCGGCCACGTTGTTCTCGATATTTCCGATGACCACTTTGTATGAGCGGCCATTGATTTTGTAATTATATTCTTTCATTGTTTCCTGTTTCTTATACGTTTCACTTTCTGTTGGGGGTAACACGCAGGGTGTTGATTTTAGAACTCCAGGGAGAATAACTTCCCGGCTGACGCTTGATGGTCAGTACGGTGTTTTCGATGTCATGCAGGTTCTGCATGTCGTGCAAGGCCATGGCAATGGCTGCATACACCTCGTCGGATACCTGAGAAGCGCCGCCCTGTGGCGAGGGAGCTCCTTGAGAAGCGCCCGTTTGCTCCGGTGCCACTTCCTGTGCTTTTTTGACTTCTTGTGACATAGCTTTTCGTTGTATACCCATCTGCACAGCTATCTTTCCTACTATCTTGAAAGAGAGGAACAGCAGGATGAGTCCGCAGAACACCACGCTCATGGCCGAAAGGGCCATGCCCACTCCCGTGGAGTCGTGCTCTTCAAACTTCTCCATTTTGGCATTGCTGTCTATCGTACGGTTGTTGGTGCTCGGCGTGACATACTTGTCGGCACTGCCGCCTTTCACTTCCCACTGAGCTGTCCCGTCGCTGACACGTGCATACGACTGGTCGGCCGACAGGATACCGGCCGGCACTTCCACGCTGTCGAGCAGTTTCCGGCCCGAATCATACAGTCCGATCCAGTTGGATCGGGAAGGATGAAGCGTGAAATTGGTGTGGAAGGTGCCCCGGTTGGGTCGGCCGTCGGCCCAGAACAAGGCATGCTGACGGGGTTTCACTACCGTCAGTACGTCCCCTTTGGGGATGAAATATGTAGCCGTGTCGCCCGGTTGGCTGCTCACTCTGAGCAGGCAGGCTGCCAAGTCGGCACTACCGTAGGAGGTATTGAATATCTCAATCCATGCGCTATGAACACCATAGTCGTCTTGGAAGTTGCTTTGGTTGTCAATCAGCACTTCGTTCAGAATCAGCTTGGAAGTTGATTCTTTTTCTCCGCAGGCCGACAATCCCAGCAACAGCAGCAAAGAAAGAAATAGTCCAAGATGGGGTTTATTCATAATTGGTTTCGTTTTTATTTAAACTGTAGTCTGATTACCTTGCAGCACGCTTGTGCAGGTGTGCAAGGTAATGTTATCATCATGTAAGTTTACAATGGAATGTTTCCATGTTTCTTAGCCGGATTCGTCAGTTTCTTAGTCTGCAGCTGCAACAGCGCACGGATGATGCGGAAGCGGGTGTTGCGCGGCTCAATCACATCGTCAATGTAGCCATACTTGGCTGCGTTGTAGGGATTGGCAAACAGCTTGGTGTATTCGGCTTCTTTCTCGGCAAGGAACTGGGCCGGGTTTTCGTGCTCTTTGGCTTCGCGGGCATAGAGCACTTCCACTGCTCCGGCTCCACCCATCACGGCAATCTCGGCGGTGGGCCATGCGTAGTTCACGTCGCCGCGCAGCTGCTTGCAGCTCATCACGATGTGCGAACCTCCGTACGACTTGCGCAGGGTGATGGTCACCTTGGGCACCGTTGCTTCACCGTAGGCATAGAGCAGCTTGGCTCCGTGGAGGATAACCCCGTTGTATTCTTGTCCCGTGCCCGGCAGGAAGCCCGGTACGTCTACCAAGGATACGATAGGAATGTTAAAGGCATCACAGAAGCGCACAAAGCGGGCTCCTTTGCGGGAAGCGTTGCTGTCGAGCACTCCGGCGAGGTATTTGGGCTGGTTGGCCACGATACCCACCGACTGTCCGTTGAAGCGGGCAAATCCGATGATGATGTTCTTGGCGTAGTCTTTCTGGATTTCGAGGAATTCTCCGTTGTCCACGATGGCTCCGATGACTTCATACATGTCATAGGGCTTGGTGGGGCTGTCGGGGATGATCTCGTTCAGCGAATCTTCCAGGCGGTCCACCGGGTCGGTACATTCGGTGTACGGAGCTTCTTCCAGGTTGTTCTGCGGGATGTAGCTCAGCAGCTGGCGGATGAGGGCCAGTCCTTCTTCTTCTGTCTTGGCAGTGAAATGGGTAACGCCCGACTTGGTGGAGTGTACGCTGGCTCCTCCGAGGTTTTCCTGCGTCACGTCTTCGCCCGTCACGGTCTTCACCACTTTCGGACCTGTGAGGAACATGTAGGAAGTGCCTTCCATCATCAGGGTGAAGTCGGTCAGCGCCGGAGAATATACCGCACCGCCGGCACACGGACCGAAGATGCCCGAGATTTGCGGAATCACACCCGAAGCCAGGATGTTGCGCTGGAAAATTTCAGCAAAGCCAGCCAGTGAGTTGATACCTTCCTGGATGCGGGCACCGCCTGAGTCGTTCAAGCCGATGCAGGGGGCTCCCATCTTCATGGCCTGATCCATCACCTTACAGATTTTCAGTGCCATGGTTTCCGACAGCGAACCGGCCGATACCGTGAAGTCCTGTGCGAAGACATAGACCAGCCGTCCGTCGATGGTGCCGCAGCCGGTCACCACTCCGTCGCCCGGATAATGTTTCTTGTCCATGCCGAAGTTGGTACATCTGTGTTCCACAAACATATCCATTTCTTCGAAACTGCCTTCGTCCAACAGCATGGCCAAGCGTTCGCGTGCTGTATATTTCCCTTTATCATGTTGCTTTGCGATTGCTTTTTCACCGCCTCCGAGGCGTGCCACGGCACGGCGTTCAATCAGCTCCTTAATTTTGTCAAGTTGATTACTCATGAGTTTTTCTGGTATTTAAATGGTTTATGATTTGAGTTTTTTCTGGTTTTTCACCGTTCTTCCTATTTTTCGCAGAGCTCAGTCAGCACACCCAGCGTAGATTTCGGGTGGAGGAAGGCAATGTTCAGGCTTTCTGCTCCCTTGCGGGGCGCTTTGTCGATGAGGCGGATACCGGCTCCTTCGGCTTCGGCCAAGGCATTGGCTACGCCGTCTTCCACAGCAAATGCCACGTGGTGCACGCCGGCTCCTTTATTTTCGATAAATTTAGCGATGGTACTTTCGGGACAAGTAGGCTCCAGCAGTTCGATTTTCGTGTCGCCCACTTTCAGGAAGGCGGTACGTACTTTCTGATCTTCTACTGTTTCGATGTTGTAGCACTTCAAGCCTAATATATTTTCGTAATACGGAAGGGCTTCTTCGATGCTTTTGACAGCAATGCCCAAGTGTTCAATGTGTGAAATCTTCATATCTGTATTTTTTTGATTGGGTTAATTTATGCGCTTTTTCTGATGTAAGCGCATACAAAGAAAAGTAATTCTTACCTAATAAAGAAATATTTCAGCATTTAAATAGATTTAAAAAACTGCAGCGGCGCAGATTGAGAAAGGTGCCTATTCTGGAAATACCGGAGGAAATGTGTCTTTCGGGCGGCGGTGAAATGCGGTTAAATATAAAATTTCGTCAGCAACTTGTTGAGCCACGGCCAGCTGATGCGGAACCAGCGCCGGGTGCTGCTCTGCTTCCCGCCGAAACGGAGCACGAAGTCGCGGTAGCCGTGGGGGCGGAACGGCAGTCCCACATCCATGAACTCCAGGTGGTTGTAGCCCCGCTCGCGGGCATCGGTCAGTGCCTTCCACACCGCCAGCACGCCGGGATACTGCTTGGCATAGGTCTTGCGCATGCCTCCCGAGAACCACAGATAGGCATTGTCGCCGGAGTAGATGCACACGGATCCTCCGATGATTTTCTCCTTGTATTTCACAAGGAAAATCTTGGCCTGCTGTCCCTTGATGAGCATGCGGTGCATGTGGCGGAAGAAGTCGCGTGCCGGAAAATACCGCCGGATGCGCGAGGAGTAGACGTGGTGAAGCATCTTCGAGAAGCGGCGTATCTCTTCGTCTGTGTGGGCTTCGCTCACCACGGCTCCGTTCTGCAGTCCTTTCTTGACCTGTCTCAGGCGCGAGGGACTGATTCGCTCTTCGAGGTCGTGCGGATGATGCAGGGAGTTGCGCACCCGCAGCCAGTTGACCGGGAAGAACCCGTTGCTGCGGAAACAGCGGTAGCCGAACAGGGCATTGTTGAGGTTGCGGAATTCGATGAGGAAGCAGCTGCGGGAGGCTTCCTGCGTGAGGTGTTCGAGCATTTCGCCAAACACTTCTTCTGCCTGCTCCTTGTCGGCAGACAGGGCGGGGTCGAGGATCTCACATTCGCTGTACACCATGCAATGTCTCATCACCGAGGCGGGAAGCCACCGCTTTGTCTTGCGGATGGCAGCCAGCAGGCGCGCCACCGGTCGTCCGTCGGTACTGGCCACAATCAAGATGGGCGCATAGCCCGGTGTTGCTTCGTAAATCTGAAACAGTTCCTTGGAATGAAACGTGTTGGTGCCCTGCAAATCAGGGATATCTTCTCCTTTGTAATATGTAGTCAGTTTTAGCAGCATCGGCATTCATTCAAAAAGTTAACCAGTATCGGTATCTGTCTGTTCGTTTCAGCAACATCGCCCCACAAAGATATATTTTTATTTTCTATTACGCTTGGTTTGCTCTATCTTTGCATAAGTTAATTAAATGAAACTGCAGAATATGGAAAATTTCAGTGACTTGATAAAGAATCGTCGCAGTATGCGTAAGTTTACCGGTGAAGAGCTCACTCAGGATGAGGTTGTGGCGCTGATGAAAGCGGCCCTGATGTCGCCTTCGTCCAAGCGGACCAACTGCTGGCAGTTTGTGCTCGTGGATGATAAGGAATTATTGAAAGACCTGGCTCACTGCAAGGAGGCCGGTTCGGCTTTTCTGGCAGATGCCGCACTGGCTGTGGTAGTGGTGGCCGACCCGCTGGTGAGTGATGTGTGGGTGGAGGATGCCTCTATTGCTTCGCTGATGGTGCAGCTTCAGGCGGAAGACCTGGGACTGGGCAGCTGCTGGGTGCAGGTGCGCGAGCGGTTCACTGCCACTGGAATGCCGTCCAACGAGTTTGTACACGGTCTGCTGGATCTTCCTCTTCAGCTTCAGGTGCTTTCGATTATTGCCGTGGGCCACAAGGGGATGGAGCGCAAACCGTTTGACGAAGCGCATCTGCAATGGGAGAAAATTCATATCAATAAATACGGAGGACAGGGATGAACAGAAGTATTGAAGATACGCCTATTGTGTTTGTAGGTGCCGGCAATCTGGCTACAAACTTGGCCAAGGCGCTTTATCGCAAGGGATTCCGCATTGTGCAGATATTCAGCCGTACGGAAGAATCGGCCCGCAGTCTGGCTCTGCAGGTGGAGGCCGACTATACCACCGACTTGAAGGAGCTGACGGGGGATGCCAAGCTTTATATCGTTTCTCTGAAGGATGCGGCATTTGTGGAATTGTTGCCGCAGATTGCGGAGGGAAAGGAGCATGCTTTGCTGGTGCATACGGCCGGCAGTATTCCTATGAGTGTGTGGGAAGGGCATACGCAGCGCTATGGGGTGTTTTATCCCATGCAGACGTTCAGCAAGCAGCGGGAAGTGAAGTTTGACGAGATTCCCTTTTTTATCGAGGCTAAGACGGCGGAAGATGTGGCTTTGCTGAAAGCCATCGCCGCTACGCTGTCCGACCATGTGTATGAGGCTTCGTCCGAACAGCGGAAGAGTCTGCATCTGGCAGCGGTGTTTATCTGCAATTTCACCAATCATATGTATGCACTGGCGGCTGATTTGCTTGAGAAATACCAGCTTCCTTTCAACGTGATGCTTCCGCTGATTGATGAAACGGCGCGTAAGGTGCACGAACTGGCTCCGCGCGATGCGCAGACCGGACCGGCGGTGCGCTATGATAAGAATGTGATTGAAAACCATCTTGCCATGCTGGCCGATTTGCCGGCGTTGCAGGAGATTTATAAATTAATGAGTAAGAGTATTCATGAGCACCATCAATTATGATTTGACGCGCATCAAGGCGCTGGCGTTTGATGTGGACGGAGTGTTGAGCTCCACAGTGATTCCCTTGCATCCTTCGGGCGAACCGATGCGTACGGTGAACATCAAGGACGGGTATGCCATTCAGCTGGCAGTGAAAAAGGGACTGCATATTGCCATCATTACCGGAGGTAAGACGGAGGCGGTGCGTATCCGCTTCGAGGGACTGGGGGTGAAGGACCTCTACATGGGCTCGGCCGTGAAGATTCACGATTACCGGGATTTCCGGGATAAACATGGTTTGCGGGACGAGGAGATTCTGTATATGGGGGATGATGTGCCCGATATGGAAGTGATGCGTGCCTGTGGCTTGCCCTGCTGTCCGAAGGATGCTGTGCCCGAGGTGAAGGCGGTGTCGCGCTACATCTCTTATGCCGACGGTGGCTGCGGCTGCGGACGGGATGTGGTGGAACAGGTGCTGAAGGCGCATGGCTTGTGGATGGCGCAGGATGCTTTCGGCTGGTGATGAGGATGCAGCTTGAAAGTGCATGAGAAGGTACTGGATGTAGAAAACGGCTAAAACAGATAGGAACAATGCTTGACAATTTAAAGAAATATCAGATTATACTGGCTTCCAACTCTCCGCGCAGAAAGGAACTGATGTCGGGGCTGGGAGTGGATTATGTGGTGAAGACTTTGCCCGATGTGGATGAATCGTATCCCGATTCGCTGCAAGGGGGAGATATTCCGGAGTTTATTGCCTGTAAGAAGGCGGGTGCGTATCGCTCTATCCTTCAGCCCGGCGAACTGCTGATTACGGCTGATACGATTGTGTGGCTGGATGGCAAGGTGCTGGGTAAGCCTCATGGCAGAGAGGGGGCAGTGGAGATGCTTCGGGCGCTTTCCGGCAAGAAGCATCAGGTGTTTACCGGCGTCTGTCTGACTACGACCGAATGGCAGAAGAGTTTTACGGCTGCTTCGGATGTGCTGTTCGACGAACTGTCGGATGAGGAGATTGCCTATTATGTGGACCGCTACCAGCCGATGGACAAGGCTGGTGCCTATGGTGTGCAGGAGTGGATTGGCTATATCGGCGTTCATTCCATTTCCGGCAGTTTCTACAACATCATGGGACTGCCTATTCAGAAGCTCTATAAGGTGCTGAAGACGCTGTAGTCTTTTGCTGTCTCGTGCACTGAATATTGATTTTGAGTGTAGACTTGGTTGTTGCAATAGAAAAACTGAAATAAAAGTGCTGCTTGCGCGGACAATATATAATATGATGATGCTATGGATGTTAAACAGGAATTCTTACGTTTAAAAGAATGGAGTGTATGCAGTAGTGGTGAAGAACGGAATCAAGCGGACAATGCTTTGGATGTTTTTTTGTCTCGTTTGACCGAAGAAGATAAAAAGCAAGTTTTTGAAGCCATTGACGAAGACTTAGCCTCTCTCCATGTCGAAGTAGAAGATGTTCATCTTCTGCAGAAAAAAATACATTGCGCTGACAGATAGAAATATGAAGGCAATTTTTGTTTGGTTTGAAGGTGAACGTCTCTACATCAAAACAGATGATGGGCGTACTTTATGGCAATCTTTGCTCTATTATCAGCGGCTGAAGAATGCGACTGAAGAACAGCGTGGAAATTACGAATTAGGGGCTTTCGGAATTCATTGGGAGGAGATTGACGAGGATGTATCTTCAACAATGCAAATGGTAGATTTGTCGTAATGCCCTATTTCCAGGACGGGCATTCGTTATCGTTCATTATCTTTCTCCCGCATTTTTTTTCAGAGATTTGCAGAACGTATGCACCTTAGTTTAACCGGAGAAGATTTGATAAGACGGTATCTGCAGTACAATATAAATTTCTCTATAAAACCAAAAGAGGTCTGTATTAGTGAAACAAAAAAAGCGATAGAAGTTCAGTGTACGTCAGTTGAGGGCGTAGCACTTGGCTACCAGCTGGTCGACGGTTCGTTTTTTTTCAAGACGTTCATCAGTTACGAGATGGCAAAGGGAAACCAGATTGAAGACTTTGCAAAAAGTGAAGAGAACAGGCAGGAGTATTATGATGATTTTATAAACAAATATCTAATTAAATGAGAACAGGGAAATTAAAGAACAGAATAAACGGTGATGTTATCGAAGTCACTGCAACTACTAAGCACCCGGATTACAGCTACGGTCTGCCAATTTGGGTTGATAAAAATAATGTCGCATACATGCAGTGCGATAGCCTTGTCGATAGCCCACTCTATGAGGTAATATACGACTCGAACTGGGGTCGGTCAAAAGTTGGGCGGATGCTGGCTGATCTGCGCACAAAACGTGGACTGACACAACGCCAGCTCGCAGAACGGACTGGGCTCAGTTATGGCAACATCGGGAAACTTGAGACAGGCAAGTATAATGTCAGCGTTGATATATTGTATCAGATGCTCGATGCACTGGACTCAGAGCTTGTTATAAAAGAAAAGGCAGCCGAATGAGCTGCTTTTTTTGTTGAGATTTAAAAAGTGTGCAAAAAGTGTGCGCAATATGTAGTATGACTATCAGTTACTTATCCGTTTCGCGCACGATTGTACTATTTTTACCCCTTAAATCGCGAAGGAGTTAAAGCACTGTATGCCCTCCTGCTTGCTCTCATCGAGCACGTGAGCGTATATCAGAGTCTCGCTGATGTCTGAGTGCCCCAGGATTTCGCGGAGCGAGGCGATATCCTTTGTCTTGCGCAGATAGATAGTAGCAAATGTATGCCGCCCGACCTTGTGTGTAAGCACCTTGTTGATGCCCGCAATCTCAGCTATCTCCTTCAGATTGCGGTTCATGGTCTGATCAGCCTGTGTGCTTTCAAAAACGGGCCCTTTTTTCCGCGGTCCGACTATCTCTCTGAGCAGTGATGCCAGAGGGTTTGAGATAGGGACCACAATCGGTTCCGGTTTCCGGTTCTTGAGCTTTATGCGGAAATAGGTGAATGACGTGTCGGTGAACTGCTCCAGCTGGAGACGTTTGACATCACCGATGTGGAGAGAGCTGAAGCACATGAACAGAAAAAACTCTAGTGTTTTGTGCAGCTTATATTCGAGCCGGCCATGTCGATACAAGTCTACCAGTGTCTCCAGTTCTTCTTCTGTCAGGTAGACACAGTTCGTTTTTATTTTCCGGATCATCCATTCTTCAAACGGATTTTCGTCCATATAGCCGTCCTTGTATGCCAAGCGGACATATTTTTTGAGGACGGCCATGTTTTTGTATGCTGTGTTATCGTTATTGCCAAGTTCTTTGCGCAGGTACAGATAGTAATCATCCAGCCACTCCTTAGTTATATCGTCAAATGTAAGGTCGGGAGCATAGCTCCGCATCTTGCTGATGACGCTGTGGTGAGTTAGCAGCGTGTTCAGCTCGATGCGGACGGATGTTTTCTTCATCGCTGCGGTCACGAAGTCATAAAACGTATTGAAGTCAGTTGGACGGTGATAGGCACGCAAAAAGAGATTTCGTGTGATTTCTTTGTCTCGCAGTCTGTACTTGACAAAGACATCATTGATGCGGGACAGTATATGTTCGAGCACCAGGTTCTTGTCTTTGGCGTTCTTATCGCCAGATGTGATGGCATTTTTTTTCTCATTCCAGTTTTTCTCATCGACTTCAACTCTCGTTGAAAAGTTTACTTTTTCGCGAGCTATATAAAAACTAACCCACAAAATTCCACTTTGTGAGTCTTTTTGGTACTTTCTGAGATAAATCTTAACATTAATCATGGACTACAATCGGGTCAAAAAATGCCGATTTTCAGTGACCGGTCTACAAGCGTACAGTCTTATTTAGAATCGGCAAGGGGGGGTAAGTAATTGGGTATCAATAAACGACAAAAGCTCCGCCTTTTTACAGGTAGAGCTTTTTTGCTATTTGGAGGTTCCTGGCGGAACGTGTCTATCCCTGTGATTAAGTAATTTACGTAGTCGTTGGTTTAATTTTTATCTGCAGAATACATCATTTTCACTCCTCTGTTATGGAT
>Tibetan_p1__coassemble_321_pt1 | contig 26956 bp, 27 predicted proteins | sample Tibetan_p1__metabat2_high_PE_015 | metagenome-assembled genome bin Tibetan_p1 | reverse complement strand
CGGGCTGAGCAGCACTGCACGTTTCAATGACAGCGCTGTGCCGTTTACGAAAGCGGCACAAAAAGCAGCGCTTTAGCACCCGTAAAGCATAGGTTTATCCTCCCTAAAGCTATGCTTTACGAGTGACAAACCTATAGGTTTAGGGGGCAGAATGTACTGTACTGGATTTGGTTGACAAACTTCAGATGTTATACCTAAGTTAGTTCACTCAATATTTTTTTTAAACCTAATAAAGTTAACATTACAAGGAGCAGGTCATGTTAAAGTATGATTATTATCCTTCAATTCTATTATAATATAGCGTATTTTTTGTATGTTTGTCGCGGATTGTAAAAATCCGAGTAAATGTAATCTAAGTTTATAACAAGAAAAACAAAATGTATCCATTAAAATTCGAACCTATTCTGAAGCAGACGCTTTGGGGGGGCGACAAGATTATTCCGTTCAAGAATTTGAATTCGGACTTGAAGGGAGTAGGGGAAAGCTGGGAAATTTCTGGCGTTGAAGGAAATGAGTCTGTAGTAGCCAACGGTCCTGAAAAAGGATTGACACTGACTGATATGGTGAAACGTTACCGTGAAGAGTTGGTGGGAGAAGCCAACTATGCTCGTTTCGGAAATAAATTTCCTTTGCTGATTAAGTTCATTGATGCTAAGCAGGATTTGTCCATTCAAGTACATCCGTCGGATGAATTGGCCAAGAAACGTCATAACTCCATGGGGAAAACTGAAATGTGGTATGTGGTCAATGCTGATAAGGGTGCCAAGCTGCGTTCTGGCTTTTCTGAAGAAATTACTCCTAAAGAATATAAGGATCGCGTGCTGAACAATACCATTACTGATGTGTTGCAGGAGTATGAAGTTCACCCGGGAGATGTGTTCTTCCTGCCGGCAGGACGTGTGCATAGCATCGGTGCTGGATCGTTTATCGCTGAAATTCAGCAGACATCTGATATTACTTACCGCATCTATGATTTCAACCGTAAGGATGCGAACGGTAAAACGCGTGAATTGCATACGGATTTAGCTCGTGAGGCTATCAATTACGAAGTGCTTGATGATTATCGTACGAAATATGAAGCAGTGAAAGACGAGCCGGTAGAATTGGTGGCTTGTCCTTACTTTACTACTTCCCTGTATGACATGACAGAAGAAATCAGCTGCGATTATTCAGAACTTGATTCTTTCGTTATTTTCATTTGTATGGAAGGTGCCTGCAAGATGAAAGACAATGAAGGTCACGAACTTTCAGTTCGTGCAGGTGAAACGATTCTGCTTCCGGCTACTACCCAGGATTTGGTAATCACTCCGGAAGAAGGTGGCGTGAAGTTGATGGAGACTTACGTGTAACCTGCTTGTCTTGACACAATATATCAGCCATTCGGCATCTCTTCAATCGAGAGCGTCCGGATGGCTGTTTTTTATTTTATTCTTCTAAAGTATGAGCGTACTTTACGCATAAATTTAACCCCCAGCATCACTCCGTCGAAGATGGCCATGCCTGTGTCGAATGAGCGCATCAAGGCGTTTGTCTTGCTGGCCGCAGGCGTTAAGGGGGCAAAAATCTCTCGGGCTGTATGAGCCATGACTGTTTTCTGCGCACGAATCTCATCCAGCAGCATTCTTTTTCTCTCGGTGATTTCTTCCAGCGTAATCTTCTTGGCAGGAGGTGTTTGTGCATTCATCGTTTTACAGTTTGGATTGAACAAATTATTTGTTAGAATCAGTTAGAAACAGGTTCGCCAGGAAATTAACCATGGGAGTAATGATCAGTTTCTTGCGGAAGGCTACAACTAACAGAATCAATACAACGTTGATGCTTGCAATGATAGCGAAGCTGATGGTGAGTCCTCCTACATAAGGTTCCAGAATGTAGGCCAGGGCAAAAAGCAGATAAAACAGAGCTACCATGCCAAGAATGATAAGGATAAGTATCATGATCAAGGTAGAAAAGAGAATGGTTAGTTTCTCTGTCAGTTCTAGCTTGGTGTATTCTTTTTGAAGTTCGATATATTTCTTGAACTCGAAAAACAACTGTTGGATGTTTTCAATACTTTTATCGTCTGCAAACATGTTAGCTCTGTTTTTAGTTTAAAGTTCTTAATCTGCTATTTCACCTTTGATTTCAGATGCAATTTCGTCTACGAGGTTTTCCATCTCGCTGCGGTTGAGCTTAATACCTTTCTTGCGGAGGATTTCTGCAATTTTGTTGCGGGTATCTTCTCCTTTTTCCGGAGCAAACAAAACACCAAGTGCTGCGCCTACGGCTGCACCGCCTAAAAATGCGGCCAAAACATTTAATCCCTTCATAATAGTAAATTTTAAATGGTTATGATACAACAAATATAACATATTTTGCAAAAGGTTGTTCATTCAGGGTCAAAAAAATCTGCTTTTAGTCAAAATAAGGTGAGTTTTTGGAGTGCAGGGAGTTTTTTTGGCTGTTTTTTTTGTCGGGTGATAAAAATTCTATTATTTTGCTGCCTAAATCTGAATATAGGCTCAGAAAGGAAGCTGGAAATTTTAATTTAAAAAGGTATAAGTATATGAAAAAATTAGTTGTATTAGGATTCGGCGTTTGCTTGATTTTGGCATTTGCATCTTGCAAATCCAGCGAAAGTGCTTATAAAAAAGCTTATGAAAAAGCAAAACAACAGGAATTGGCAGAACCTCAGGTGGAAGTGCCGGTTGAGGTAACTCCCGTAGTGGCAGCTCCTGTAGAGACTCCTAAAAAGGTGGTTGATACAACCGGGGTCCGTCAGGAAAAGGTGACCGTTGTTTCCGGCAACGAAGGCTTGAAGGATTTCAGCGTTGTGGCCGGTAGCTTTGGTGTGAAAGCCAATGCAGACGGCTTGAAAGATTGGTTGGATGCACAGGGTTATCACGCTACCATTGCATTTAATGCAGAAAAAGCAATGTATCGTGTGATTGTCAGCTCTTATGCAGACAAGGCTGCTGCGGCAGACGCACGCGATGCTTTCAAGGCTAAATATCCTAACCGGGCAGACTTCCAGGCAGCTTGGTTGTTGTACCGCGTACAATGATTTCTTTTTGGTAATATATGAATGTTGGAAGGAATGTTTGTTCTTTTCAAAATAAGAAGGCGGTAACTGGGAAGTTACCGCCTTCTTTGATTAGAGATGTAATGCTTTGTTTAGATATGGCTCCTCTACTACTAAAAGATGTTATAAATCGGCGGTTGGAAACTTTAGTAGTGGGGAAAGTTTTTACATTTGTCAATCCTAAGCAAATTTATCATATTTGCATGGGTAAAGTTTTTAAAACTACGATAGTAAATGGAAAAAAAATATCTTATGACAGCTGTCAAGGCAGCTTTGAAAGCGGGTGGGGAAATTCTTTCCATCTATGATGATCCGGCTTCGGATTTTCAGATTGAGCGGAAGGCTGACAATTCTCCCTTGACCATTGCAGACCGTAAAGCACACGAGGCAATTGTTGGTTTCTTGAATGAAACGCCTTTTCCTGTTCTGAGTGAAGAGGGGAAGCATCTCGGCTATGACGTGCGCTCTCAGTGGGATACGCTGTGGATTGTAGATCCGCTGGATGGAACGAAGGAATTTATCAAGCGCAACGGTGAGTTTACCGTCAATATTGCGCTGGTTCGCCAGTCGGTGCCCGTAGCCGGAGTCATTTACGTGCCGGTAAAAAAAGAGTTGTATTTTGCCTTAGAAGGGGTAGGGGCTTTCAAATGTACAGACATCACTTCCTTGCCCTGCGAGGATATGACGCTGGAGCAGCTGATGGCCGGTGCGCAGTCTTTGCCGGTGGCCGGAGTGCATGAGCAGTTCGTTGTCGTGGCATCTCGTTCGCATCTTTCTCCCGAAACGGAGGCTTACATCGCTGACTTGAAAAAAGAAAAAGGAAATGTCGAACTGGTGTCCAGCGGCAGTTCTATTAAAATCTGTCTGGTGGCAGAAGGAAAGGCGGATGTCTATCCTCGTTTCGCTCCAACGATGGAGTGGGACACGGCAGCCGGTCATGCCATTGCCCGTGCAGCTGGCATGGAGGTGTATCAGGCTGGTAAAGAGGAACCGTTGCGCTACAATAAGGAAGATTTACTGAATCCGTGGTTTATCGTTGAACCCTGCAGGGACGCAAAATAGAATCCTATGACCTTTGAGATGATATTTGTGTTGCTGGCCCTTTTGGGAATGGTGGCTGCATTGATTGCTGACAAGATGCGTCCGGGCATGGTGCTGTTTTCGGTCGTGGTCTTGTTTTTGTGTGCCGGCATCCTGACTCCTGCAGAAATGCTGGAGGGTTTCAGCAACAAAGGCATGATCACGGTTGCTTTGCTGTTTCTGGTCAGTGAGGGTATCCGTCAGTCGGGCACATTGAGTCAGGTGATAAAGAAACTGCTTCCCCAGGAAAAGACGACGGTATTCAAAGCGCAGTTGCGCATTCTGCCGTCGGTTGCTTTTATTTCTGCCTTTTTGAACAATACTCCGGTGGTGGTGATTTTTGCACCGATCATTAAGCACTGGGCCAAGGCCATGAAACTGCCTGCCACGAAGTTTCTGATTCCGCTTTCGTATGTCACGATCTTGGGAGGTATCTGTACGTTGATCGGTACGTCTACCAACCTGGTTGTGCACGGCATGATATTGGATGCCGGTTTTGAAGGTTTCACGATGTTTGAGCTGGGTAAGGTCGGTATCTTTATTGCCATTGCGGGGATTCTTTATCTTTTCCTTTTCTCGAAACGCCTGCTTCCGGATGCCCGTCCCGATGCGATCGATGCTGACGAGGAATGGGAGGAAGGAGAAAAATGGCATCGGGTGGAAGCCATTCTGGGTGCCCGCTTCCCGGGGATTAACAAAAAGCTGAAGGATTTCAATTTTCAGCGCCATTATGGGGCTGTGGTGAAAGAAATCAAGACCCGTAGCGGACAGCGCTTTGTGGATCATTTGGATGATGTGGTGCTTCATGAGGGGGATACGCTGGTGGTGATGGCCGATGATACGTTTATTCCTACTTGGGGAGAATCTTCTGTGTTTGTGCTGCTGACCAACGGCAACGATCCGGACACGAGCGGCAAGAAGAAGCGTTGGTTTGCCCTTTTATTGCTGGTGTTGATGATTGTCGGTGCCACGGTGGGTGAACTGCCGGCGGTAAGGGAACTGTTTCCCGGTGTAAAGCTGGATATGTTTTTCTTTGTCTCCATCACTACGGTGATTATGGCGTGGACCAACCTGTTTCCGGCACGGAAGTATACCAAATATATCTCTTGGGACATTCTCATTACCATTGCCTGTGCGTTTGCTATCAGCAAGGCGATGGTCAACTCGGGGGTGGCCGACTGTGTGGCTAAGTTTATCGTCGGGCTGAGTGACGATTATGGTCCTCATGTCTTGCTGGCTCTTCTGTTTGTCATCACGAATTTGTTTACCGAACTGGTGACCAACAATGCGGCGGCGGCCTTGGCTTTTCCTTTGGCGCTTTCGGTTGCCGCTCAGTTGGGAGTGAGCCCCACTCCGTTCTTTGTCGTGATTTGCATGGCTGCTTCAGCCAGCTTTTCTACTCCCATCGGCTATCAGACGAATCTGATTGTGCAGGGTATCGGCAACTATAAATTTATGGATTTTGTCCGTATCGGTTTGCCGCTGAATATTATGACTTTCTTAATTTCTATTATATTGATTCCAATGATTTGGAGCTTTTAATAAAAACATATTTATCAATGGAGGAAAAAAATCACATATATCCTATTTTTGACCGTATGTTGACGCGGAAGGATAAAGAGGAACTCTTGGGACAGCACAGTGTGATGGTGTGGTTCACCGGACTGAGCGGTTCGGGAAAGAGTACGATAGCGATTGCGCTGGAACGCGAACTTCATAAGCGTGGCTTGCTCTGCCGCATTCTCGACGGGGATAACATCCGTAGCGGGATAAATAACAACCTGGGCTTCTCGGAAACCGACCGGGTGGAGAATATCCGCCGCATTGCGGAGGTCTCTAAATTGTTTTTGGACAGCGGCATCATTACCATTGCGGCTTTTATCAGTCCGAATAATGACATTCGTGAAATGGCGGCAAACATCATCGGAAAAGATGATTTTCTGGAGATTTTTGTCAGCACGCCTTTGGAGGAATGTGAACGACGTGATGTCAAGGGGCTGTATGCGAAGGCGCGTAAGGGGGAAATCAAGAATTTTACGGGAATTTCTGCTCCTTTTGAAGTGCCGGCTCATCCGGCGTTGTCGCTCGATACTTCCAAACTGAGTCTGGAGGAGTCGGTCAACCAATTGCTGGAGTTGATTTTGTCCAAGGTGAAAAAGGGTGTTTAATAGAAGATAAATCATTATTTAAGTAATGGAAGAATATAAGTTAAGTCACTTGAAAGAACTCGAAGCAGAGTCTATTCATATTATCCGCGAAGTGGCGGCGGAGTTTGAGAATCCGGTGATGCTTTATAGTATTGGTAAGGATTCTTCGGTGATGGTGCGTTTGGCTGAAAAGGCTTTTTATCCGGGCAAGGTTCCTTTCCCGTTGATGCATATTGATTCCAAGTGGAAGTTCAAGGAAATGATTCAGTTTCGTGATGAATATGCGAAAAAGTATGGCTGGAACCTGATTGTGGAGAGCAATATGGAGGCTTTCAATGCGGGTGTAGGGCCGTTTACGCATGGAAGTAAGGTGCATACCGACTTGATGAAGACGCAGGCTTTGCTGCATGCGCTGGATAAGTATAAGTTTGATGCTGCTTTTGGCGGTGCCCGCCGGGATGAGGAGAAGTCGCGTGCCAAGGAACGTATTTTTTCTTTCCGTGATAAGTTCCATCAGTGGGATCCGAAAAATCAGCGTCCGGAATTGTGGGATATCTACAATGCGCGGGTGCAGAAAGGCGAAAGTATCCGCGTGTTCCCGTTGAGCAACTGGACAGAATTGGATATCTGGCAATACATCCGTCTGGAGAATATTCCTATCGTTCCGTTGTATTATGCCAAGGAGCGTCCGGTAGTGAATATTGACGGCAATCTGATTATGGCGGACGATGATCGCCTGCCGGAAAAGTACAGAGATCAGGTGGAAATGAAAATGGTGCGCTTCCGTACGTTGGGTTGCTGGCCGCTGACCGGTGCAGTGGAAAGCAGTGCGGCTACGATTGAGGAGATTGTGGAAGAGATGATGACGACGACGAAGAGTGAGCGTACCACGCGTGTGATTGACTTCGACCAGGAGGCAAGCATGGAACAAAAGAAACGTGAAGGATATTTTTAATTGGAACGAAAAATGGCAGAAAATAAATTAGATATAAAGGCTTTTCTGGATAAAGACGAACAGAAGGACTTGTTGAGATTGCTGACTGCAGGTTCGGTGGATGACGGAAAATCTACCCTGATCGGTCGTTTGCTGTTTGACAGTAAGAAATTGTATGAAGACCAGCTGGATGCTTTGGAACGTGACAGCAAGCGTGTGGGAAATGCGGGTGAGCATATCGACTATGCGCTGTTGCTCGACGGACTGAAGGCTGAACGTGAACAGGGTATTACAATCGATGTGGCTTACCGGTATTTTTCTACAAATGGACGTAAGTTTATCATTGCTGATACTCCGGGACATGAGCAGTATACGCGTAACATGATTACAGGCGGGTCTACTGCCAATTTGGCTATCATCCTGGTGGATGCGCGCATGGGGGTGATTGCACAGACTCGCCGTCATACTTTCCTGGTGTCTTTGCTGGGCATCAAGCACGTGGTGCTGGCTGTCAACAAGATGGACCTGGTGGATTTTTCGGAAGATCGCTTTAATGAAATTGTGTCCGAGTATAAGCAGTTTGTGGCTCCTTTGGGTATTCCGGATGTGAACTGCATTCCGCTTTCTGCTTTGGATGGCGACAATGTGGTGGACCGCTCTGAACGCACACCGTGGTACAAAGGGGTGTCTCTGCTTGATTTCCTCGAAACGGTGCCTATCGACAACGACCATAATTTTGCTGATTTCCGCTTCCCTGTGCAGTATGTGCTTCGCCCGAACCTGAACTTCAGAGGTTTCTGCGGCAAGGTGGCTTCGGGGGTGGTTCGCAAAGGAGATGAGGTGATGGCGCTCCCTTCGGGTAAGGTTTCCCGGGTGAAGAGTATCGTTACTTACGACGGTGAATTGGACTATGCTTTCCCGCCGCAATCGGTTACGCTGACGCTGGAGGATGAGATTGATGTGTCGCGCGGTGAGATGCTGGTACACCCCAGTAATTTACCGATGGTCGACCGTAATTTTGAGGCGATGCTGGTGTGGATGGACGAGGAACCGATGGATGTCAATAAGTCGTTCTTTATCAAGCAGACCACGAATTTGAGCCGTTTGCGTATTGATGAAATCAAGTATAAGGTGGATGTGAATACCATGGAACATCTGTCTGTGGAGAACGGCCGTCTTTCTAAAGAGGAGATGCCGCTGCAGCTGAATCAGATTGCCCGTGTGGTGCTGACCACTGCCAAGGAACTTTTCTTTGATCCGTATCAGAAGAATAAGGCGTGCGGTTCGTTTATCTTGATCGATCCTATCACGAATAATACTTCGGCTGTCGGTATGATTATCGACCGGGTGGAGGTGAAGGATTTGAACCGGACGGATGATGTGCCTGTGTTGGATTTGCCTAAACTGAATATCGCTCCTGAACATTATGAGGCTATTGAAAAAGCGGTTCATGAACTGGAACGTCAGGGGTTGGCTGTGAAACTGATTAAATAAGAAGAAAGATAAAATGGGATTACTCGAATTTAACAAGCTTCCTATTAATACATTGGTGGGGGCTGACTGGAAAACCTTTAAGGCAATCACTGCTGGACGCGAGATTGATGCATCTTATAAGGGAAAGTATAGACTCACTAAAATGGTGTGCCGCCTGCTTTCTTCTTTGACTGCTTTGCAGGAGAACCGTTATCAGAAGCTGCTGGCCGACCAGCCGCTGGAGCATGATCCGGTCTTTATCCTCGGTCATTGGCGCAGCGGTACGACGTTTGTGCATAATGTGTTTTCTTGCGACAAGCATTTTGGTTACAACACGACGTATCAGACGGTGTTTCCGCATCTGATGATGTGGGGACAGCCTTTCTTTAAGAAGAACATGAGCTGGCTGATGCCCGACAAGCGTCCTACGGACAACATGGAGCTGGCGGTCGATCTTCCGCAGGAGGAGGAGTTTGCGCTGGCCAATATGATGCCGTATACGTATTATAATTTCTGGTTCTTCCCGAAACATCAGATGGAGTATGCCGACAAGTATCTGTTGTTTGAGGATATTTCGGATGAGGAACTGAAGGTGTTTGAGGACGTGTTTACTAAGCTGATCAAGATTTCTTTGTGGAATACGCATGGCACTCAGTTCTTGAGCAAGAATCCGCCTCACACAGGCCGTGTGAAGGAACTGGTCAAGATGTTCCCGAATGCGAAGTTTATCTACCTGATGCGTAATCCGTATACGGTGTTCGAATCTACGCGCAGCTTTTTCACGAATACCATCCAGCCGCTGAAGCTGCAGGACATCAGCAAGGAAGAACTCGAACAGAACATTTTGTCTGTCTATGCGAAGCTGTATCATAAGTATGAAGCAGACAAGCAGTTCATTCCCGAAGGCAATTTGATTGAAGTGAAGTTTGAAGACTTCGAGGCTGACGCCATGAGCATGACGGAGACGATTTACAACCAGCTTTCTATTCCTGGCTTTGCTGAGGCACGGGCGGATATTGATAAGTACGTGGGTGGTAAGAAAGGGTATAAGAAGAATAAATATAAATATGACGACCGTACTGTGCAATTGGTGGAAAGCAATTGGGATTTTGCCTTGAAGCAGTGGGGATATCATTTGTAAAGAAAGGAGTAGCATGAAACAGCCTATCGTTAGTCGTCTCTTGGCAGTGGCATTGGTTGCCTGGGTATCTGCTTTTTCTTTGATGGCTCAGCCTCGTGTGGAGCTGATTCCTTTTGGAGATATGGATCAGTGGGTCGACCGCCAGATTGAGGAGTCGGCCATCATTGGGGGAAGCACGAAGCATGTCTATGCTATCGGTCCTACAACTGTCATCAAAGGGGATGAGGCTTATAAGAATATGGGCGGTTCGCCTTGGGGCACTTCCAATGTGATGGCAAAGGTAGCCGGTGTGACGAAAACCAATACTTCTGTCTTTCCGGAGAGAAGAGGCAACGGATATTGTGCCCGCTTGGATACGCGCATGGAGAGTGTCAAGGTGTTCGGACTTGTCAATATTACGGTGTTGGCTGCCGGTTCTGTCTTTACCGGTTCGGTGCACGAGCCGATCAAGGGCACCAAGAACCCGCAGAAAATGCTGCAGACGGGTATTCCGTTTACCAAAAGACCGGTAGCTCTGCAGTTTGACTATAAAGTGAAGATGTCCGACCGTGAAAACCGGATACGCGCTACGGGGTTCAGCAAAATTACGGATGTGCCGGGTAGAGATTATCCGGCGGTTGTCCTGTTCTTGCAGAAACGCTGGGAAGATGCAGAAGGCAATGTGTATGCCAAGCGTGTGGGTACTATGGTCACGTATTATTATCAGACGTCTGATTGGAAGAATAATGTTGCCTACGAGATTATGTATGGTGATATTACCAAGCGTCCGGAGTACAAAGCACACATGATGCGTCTGCAGGTGACAGAAAATTATACAGTCAACAGTAAAGGGGAAAGTGTTCCTATCCATGAAGTGGCCTGGGCGGATGAAAATGAGGTGCCTACGCATCTTTGCCTTCAGTTTACTTCCAGTCATGGGGGTGCCTATGTGGGCTCGCCGGGCAACACATTATGGGTGGACAACGTTAAGCTCGTTTATTGAAAAATTCATTAATTTTTGTCACTCTAAGGTAAATTGTCTATATTTGCAGCGTTTTTAGTAGGGAAATGACTTGTTTCGTATCACTGTGTTGAAAATTATAAAATAATAGTTTCCTTTCTAAAAAATTGGATATTATGTACTTAAAAATAGAAATGAGATGAAAAAGGGCTTATTATTTGTTGTGTTGGCGGCAGTATCTTTGTGCTTGCCGGCTCAAGAAAAAGAAAAAAAAGCAAAGAACTATCGTGTAGAAACCAATCTTTTTGGTTCTAACTGGTTTATCAGTGGGGGTGTAGGAGCACAAATGTACATCGGTGACCATGACAGCGAAGCCGGTTTCGGCAAGCGTCTTGCTCCTGCATTGGATATCGCTGTAGGTAAGTGGTTCACACCGGGCATCGGTTTGCGTGTGGCTTATAATGGTCTGCAAGCTAAGGGAGCTACTCCCGGTGCAAACGATCCGTATGCTAAGGGTGATACTTACTCAAACGGTTTCCACAAGAGAAAATGGAACATTGCCAATTTCCACGGTGATGTGCTGTTCAACCTCTCTAATATGTTCTGCGGCTACAATGAAGAACGTGTTTACTCATTCATTCCTTATGTAGGTGCTGGTTTGGTTCACTCTTGGACTGATCCGAAAGAAGACAACTTGGGTGTCAATGCCGGTTTGATCAACCGTTTCCGTCTTTCTTCTGCATTGGATTTGAATGTAGAATTGAGAGGAGTTCTGATGAAAAACTCATTCGGCGGCTTTGGTAAGGAAGCTATGGGCGGTCTGACTGTAGGTGTTACTTACAAGTTCAAGAACCGTGGCTGGGAAGCAGTTCCTACTGTTCCGATGGTTCCGGAAAGCCAGTTGAACGATATGAGAGACAAAGTGAATGCTTTGCAGGGTGAAAACGAGTCTCTGAAACGTGACTTGGTGGAAGCTCGCAACAAGAAACCGGAAGTGGTTGTTGAAAAACAGATGGTTCCGGGCATGACTCGCTTGGTTGTTGTGTTCAACATCGGTAAGAGCAACATCTCTAAGAGAGAATACATGAACATCGAAGCAATGGCTCAGGGTATGAAAGAAAACTCAGACAAGGTGTATACAGTAACTGGTTATGCTGACAAGTCTACAGGTTCTGCTGAATACAACATGAAGTTGAGTAAGAAGAGAGCTGAAGCTGTTCGTGACTTGCTGGTTAACGAATTCAATGTTCCTGCTTCTCAGTTGAAGGTTGATTACAAAGGTGGTGTAGACAACATGTTCTACGACGATGCTAAGTTGAGCCGTGTAGCAATTGTTGAATAATATACAACTGAATATCTAACAAAAAAGACGTTTCCTTTTACGGGAAGCGTCTTTTTTTGTATTTTTGTGCCCCTATGAGTAGAATAGTAGCAATAGATTACGGAAGAAAGCGCACGGGGATTGCGGTCAGTGATCCGATGCAGCTTATTGCCAATGGCCTGACAACAGTGCCTACCCACCAGCTTTTGAAGTTTATCGAGGATTATGTTTCTCGGGAGCCGGTGGAGCGGATTCTGGTCGGACTGCCGAAACAGATGAACAATGAGGATTCGGAAAACATGAAAAACATCGAGCCGTTTGTGCGCTCGCTGAAAAAACGTTTTCCCGAACTTCCGGTGGAATATGTAGATGAGCGCTTCACTTCGGTGCTGGCCCATCGTACGATGCTGGAGGCCGGCTTGAAGAAGAAAGACCGGCAGAACAAGGCGCTGGTGGATGAAATCAGTGCCACGATTATTCTTCAGAGTTATCTGGAGAGCAAGCGTTTTTAGAATGAATGAACCGAGTATTAATTTTTAAGTGTATATAAAAATGATTTTACCTATTTACGTATATGGACAGCCCGTGCTGAGAAAAGTGGCTGAAGACATCACACCGGATTATCCGAATTTGAAAGAACTGATCGACAACATGTTCGAAACGATGAATCATGCCGATGGAGTGGGCTTGGCTGCTCCTCAGATCGGTTTGCCTATCCGTGTGGTTACCGTGACGCTCGATCCGCTGTCGGAAGAGTTTCCTGAATTTAAAGATTTTAACAAGGTGTACATCAATGCTCATATCTTGGAAGTAGGTGATGAGGAAGTGGCTATGGAAGAAGGCTGTCTGAGTCTTCCCGGTATCCATGAGTCGGTGAAAAGAGCCAACAAAATCCGCGTGAAATACATGGACGAGAACTTCGTGGAACACGATGAGGTGGTGGAAGGCTACCTGGCCCGGGTGATGCAGCATGAGTTTGACCACCTGGAAGGCAATATGTTTATCGACCACCTTTCAGCGCTCCGCAAGCAAATGATTAAAGGTAAGTTGAATACGATGCTCAAAGGTAAAGCCCGCAGTTCGTATAAGATGAAACAGGTGAAATAAAGATAAAAAAACGTTTATATCCCTGTGAAGTAAACGAAAAGCATTATTTTTGCTTCGTTTACAAGTTGAATTTGTCGATGGTAAAAAGATTATTTGCAGTATTATTACTGTTGCCCACATTATTATATGCTCAGATAAACACGGAACGGGTGATGACTATTGCCCGTAACGCGCTTTATTTTGAGGATTATGTATTGTCTATACAATACTTCAATCAGGTGATTAATGCCAAGCCTTACCTGTATGAACCTTATTTTTTCAGAGCGCTTGCCAAACTGAATCTGGAAGATTTTCAAGGGGCTGAATTGGATTGTGATGAAGCTATCCAGCGCAACCCCTTTGTGGTAGGTGCGTATCAGGTAAGAGGATTGGCCCGTATTCGGCAGAGTAAGTTCGACGGAGCCATCGAAGATTACCAGAAGGCGTTGCATTATGATCCCGAAAATGTGATTCTGTGGCATAATCTCACTCTTTCTCATATGCAGAAGAAAGATTATGAGTCGGCAAAAACAGATTTGCAGAGTTTGCTCCGGGTGTCTCCCCGCTACACGAGGGCTTATCTTATGAGAGGGGAGGTGTTCCTGCAGCAGAAGGATACGGTGGCGGCTTTGGCTGACTTCAACAAGGCGCTCGAACTGGATAAGTATGACCCGGACGCGTGGTCGGCTCGTGCCATTGTGCGCCTGCAGCAGGCCCGTTATGCTGAGGCTGAGTCCGATTTGGATCGGGCAGTCCGTCTCAGTGCCAAGAATGCCGGCAATTACATCAACCGTGCGCTGGCCCGCTTCCATCAGAACAATCTCCGTGGAGCGATGAGCGATTATGACTTGGCTCTGGATATTGACCCCAACAATTTTATCGGTCATTATAACCGGGGACTTTTGCGTGCCCGGGTGGGGGATGACAACCGGGCCATCGAGGATTTCGACTTTGTGCTGTCGATGGAACCGGACAATATGATGGCGGTGTTCAACCGCGGATTGCTGCGTGCACAGACGGGTGATTATCGCGGAGCGGTGAAAGACTACTCTACCGTGATTGCGCAGTATCCTAATTTCATGGCCGGCTATTACCACCGTGCGGAGGCACGCAGAAAGATGGGTGATGTCAAGGGTGCCGAGAAGGATGAGTTTACCATTATGAAAGCGCAGCTTGATAAGCAGAACGGGGTGAACCGGCAGCAAACGGCTCAGCGTGCTGATGCCGACGATAAGGAAAAGACACGCAAGAAGTCGGACAAGAACATGAACAATTACCGCAAGATTGTGATTGCCGATGATGCCGATGCGGGTCAGCGTTACACCAGCGACTACCGCGGCCGGGTGCAGGATAAGAATGTGAACATTAAGCTCGAACCGATGTTTGCATTGACGTATTATGAAAAGATGAGTGATGTGAAGCGGGCGGTCAACTACCACAAGGGTATCGAGGAACTGAACCGTTCGGGTGTGCTGTCCAAGCGGCTCCATATCACCAATATGGAAGCACCTCTCACCGAAGAACAGGTGAAATTCCACTTTGCGCTGATTGATACGCATACCTCTGCTATCGTGTCGGATGAGCAGGACGCTTCGAAGCGTTTTGCCCGTGCGCTTGATTTTTACCTGGTGCAGGATTTCTCCAGCGCGCTCGAGGACCTCACGCAGACCATTCTGCTCGACGGCGATTTCTTTCCGGCTTATTTCATGCGGGCGCTGATTCGCTGCAAGGAACTGGAATATCGCAAGGCTGAGCAGGCTGCTGAGAAAGAGCAGTCGAGTGAAAAGACCAAGGACATTACGGCTGTGGATTATGAAATTGTGCGCAAAGACATCGATAAGGTGATCCAATTGGTTCCGGATTTTGTTTTTGCCTATTATAACCGTGCCAATGTTTCGGCGATGCTGAAAGATTACCGGGCGGCTCTGGCCGATTATGACAAGGCTATCGAACTGAATCCCGATTTTGCGGAAGCCTATTTTAATAGAGGGCTGACACACATTTTCTTAGGCAACAACAAATTGGGCATTTCCGATTTGAGTAAAGCAGGAGAGTTGGGCATTGTTTCGGCTTACAATGTCATTAAGCGCTTTACCGAATAGCAGGAACCACATTTTTTTGATAATAAATGGATAAATCAAAAGAATTAATTACTTTTGTGTTCTAATTTTGAAAATATAACATAATCTATTATGATAAAGATAACATTTCCCGATGGCTCTGTTCGTGAATATAACGAAGGAGTGAACGGTTTGCAAATTGCAGAAAGCATCAGCTCCCGTCTGGCACAGGATGTGCTTGCCTGCGGTGTGAATGGTGAAACGTATGACCTGGGTCGCCCTATTAATGAAGATGCCGAATTTGTTCTTTATAAATGGGATGACGAAGAAGGTAAACATGCTTTCTGGCATACAAGTGCCCACTTGTTGGCCGAAGCTTTGCAGGAACTCTATCCGGGCATTCAGTTCGGTATCGGTCCTGCTATCGAAAACGGATTCTACTACGATGTGGATCCGGGTGAAGCAGTCATCAAAGAAAGTGATCTGCCGGCTATCGAAGAAAAGATGAAGGAACTGGCTGCCAAGAAGGAAGCTGTGGTAAGAGAAAGCATTGCCAAGGCTGATGCCTTGAAGATGTTTGGCGACCGCGGTGAGACTTACAAGTGCGAGCTGATTTCTGAACTGGAAGACGGTCACATCACGACTTATACGCAGGGTGCGTTTACCGACCTTTGCCGTGGTCCTCACTTGATGACAACTGCTCCTATCAAGGCGGTGAAACTGACTTCGGTTGCCGGCGCTTACTGGCGCGGACAGGAAGACAGAAAGATGCTGACCCGTATTTATGGTATCACTTTCCCGAAAAAGAAACTGCTGGATGAATACCTGGCTCTGCTCGAGGAAGCGAAGAAACGCGACCACCGCAAAATCGGTAAGGAAATGCAATTGTTCATGTTCTCTGAAACAGTAGGTAAGGGCCTTCCGATGTGGTTGCCCAAGGGTACTGCATTGCGTCTGCGCCTGCAGTCGTTCCTGCGCCGTATTCAGGCTCGTTACGACTATCAGGAAGTGATCACTCCGCCTATCGGCAACAAGAACCTTTACATTACTTCTGGCCACTATGCTAAGTATGGTAAGGACTCTTTCCAGCCTATCCACACTCCGGAAGAGGGTGAAGAGTACTTCTTGAAACCGATGAACTGTCCTCACCACTGTGAGATTTATAAGAACTTCCCCCGTTCGTACAAGGATCTTCCTTTGCGTCTGGCTGAGTTCGGTACAGTGTGCCGTTACGAACAGAGCGGTGAGTTGCACGGATTGACTCGTGTACGTAGCTTTACTCAGGATGATGCGCATATCTTCTGCCGTCCGGAACAGGTGAAAGATGAGTTCCTCCGCGTGATGGATATCATTTCTATCGTTTTCCGTTCGATGGACTTCCAGAACTTTGAAGCACAGATCTCTTTGCGCGACAAGGTGAACCGTGAAAAATACATCGGTAGCGATGAAAACTGGGAAAAGGCAGAACAGGCCATTATCGAAGCTTGTCAGGAAAAAGGCTTGCCGGCTAAGATTGAATATGGTGAAGCTGCTTTCTATGGTCCGAAACTCGACTTTATGGTGAAGGATGCTATCGGCCGCCGCTGGCAGTTGGGTACTATCCAGGTAGACTATAACTTGCCCGAACGCTTCGACCTCGAATACATGGGTTCTGACAACCAGAAACACCGTCCGGTGATGATCCACCGTGCGCCGTTTGGTTCTATGGAACGCTTTGTTGCTGTGCTCATTGAACACACAGCCGGCCGTTTCCCGTTGTGGCTTACTCCCGACCAGGTTGTCATCCTGCCTATCAGCGAGAAATTCAACGATTACGCTGAAGAGGTGAAGAAATATTTGAAGATGAACGATATTCGTGCCATCGTTGACGACCGCAACGAAAAGATCGGTCGCAAGATTCGTGACAACGAGATGAAACGCATTCCTTACATGCTGATTGTGGGTGAAAAAGAAGCCGAAAATGGTGAAGTTGCAGTCCGCAAACAGGGTGAAGGAGACAAAGGAACCATGAAATTTGAAGAATTTGCTAAAATTTTGAACGAAGAAGTTCAGAATATGATAAATAAATGGTAACTTTGCAGCCGTTTTAGATAAAATAGATTAGTGTAACAATAAAAAAACAAATTTAGGAAGTAAACATTATTAATGAAGAATGACACTTTAAAAGGGCAGCATCGAATCAACGAACAGATTCGCGCCAAGGAAGTTCGCATTGTAGGCGATGATATTGAACCGAAAGTATATCCCATTTCTCAGGCCTTGAAGATGGCTGAAGAAAAAGAGTTGGATTTAGTGGAAATTTCACCGAATGCTCAGCCTCCTGTTTGTCGTATTATTGATTATTCTAAGTTTCTTTATCAATTAAAAAAACGCCAAAAGGAACAGAAAGCAAAACAGGTGAAAGTCAATGTGAAGGAAATCCGTTTCGGACCTCAGACTGATGATCACGATTACAACTTTAAACTGAAGCATGCCAAAGGCTTCCTGGAAGACGGCGACAAGGTGAAGGCTTATGTATTCTTCAAAGGTCGCTCTATCCTGTTCAAGGAGCAAGGTGAAGTGTTGCTGCTTCGTTTTGCCAACGACCTCGAAGATTATGCGAAGGTAGATCAGATGCCGATTCTTGAAGGTAAGCGTATGACTATCCAGCTTTCTCCGAAGAAGAAGGAAGCTCCGAAAAAGGCTGCTGCTCCCAAGGCTGCTCCTGCACCGAAAGCTGAAAAGCCGAAAGCAGAGGGCAAAGAGTAAGAAAAATGCGTAACGCGCAGGTATAGTGCGTTACCATCCTATATTTTTAATAATTTAAATACAAGTAAGATGCCAAAGATGAAGACTAACTCCGGTTCTAAAAAAAGGTTTACCCTTACCGGAACAGGTAAAATCAAAAGAAAGCACGCTTTTCACAGTCACATTTTGACTAAGAAGTCTAAGAAGAGAAAAAGAAACCTGTGCTACTCTACAACTGTTAATGGTGCTAACGTAGGTCAGGTTAAGGAACTCTTAGCTATGAAGTAATCAAAAGCGTAAAAGTATTATTAAAGTATTAACCGAATGCATTAGCTTTAAGTTCGCTGCGAGAAGTAGCGGCGCTAACATTCAAAAACAGTAAAACTATGCCAAGATCAGTAAATCATGTTGCTTCAAAAGCAAGAAGAAAGAAAATTTTGAAATTAACCAGAGGTTACTTTGGTGCAAGAAAAAATGTATGGACCGTAGCTAAGAACACTTGGGAAAAGGGTCTTACTTATGCGTTCCGTGACCGTAGAAATAAGAAAAGAAACTTCCGCGCTCTTTGGATACAACGTATCAATGCTGCTGCTCGTTTGGAAGGTATGTCTTATTCTAAATTGATGGGTGGTCTGCACAAAGCAGGTATCGAAATCAACCGTAAGGTTTTGGCTGACTTAGCCATGAATCACCCTGAAGCTTTCAAAGCTATCGTAGCGAAAGCTAAAGCTGCTTGATTAAGTTAGGTTTTCCTATTTATAAAAAGCCAGTCTCTCGTGTAGAGGCTGGCTTTTTTTTTCGTTCTGTCTCTCAGCAGGATACCTCCAAAAACCGCCGGAAAGGGAAAAAAACGAGCGTTTTTCTTGTTAGTCTCGACTATTTGTACTACATTTGTCATACAAAAATATTAGCCGTATCGACTTGATCGGGAAACTCTTCAAATTATTCTGATGCACCGAGAAAGCTTCGATCTTCAATGGCGGGCCACATCCTTCGGGACAGCTTTATGCCGGTGGATTACAAAGAAGGCGAGCGCTCAAATCTTGTTCTATCAGAGTTTCATCACATCGTCGGTACGGCTTTTTTTTATTCTTTCCTATGATATTTTATTTCTCCGGCACCGGTAATTCGAAATGGGTAGCTCAGCAGCTGGCTGAGCGGCAAGGTGATTCGTTGCACTTCATTCCCCGTCTTTTGAAGGAGCGTCAGCTCACGTTTTCCTTACGTCCGGACGAAGCAGTCGGTTTTGTTTTTCCCATTTATTCCTGGGCACCCCCTTCGCTGGTGTTGCGCTTCCTGGAGCAGCTCTCGTTCAGCGGCTATCAAGGGCAGTATCTTTATTTTGTCTGCACCTGTGGTGATGATACAGGACATGCCCAGCAGGTCTTTCAGCAGGCTGTGGCTCAGCGAGGATGGAAGTGCTGTGCCGGCTTTTCAGTCACCATGCCCAACACGTATGTGCTTCTTCCCGGGTTCGATGTCGACAGTAAGGAGGTGGAGCGTAAGAAACTGGCAGAGAGCCTGCCGGCTGTGCAGCGCATTCACACGCTGGTGGCACGTCGCGAAGCCGTATTCTCTTGTCATGAGGGAAGCTTTCCCTTTCTGAAAACCCGTGTCATCCGTCCCTTGTTCGAGCGTTTTCACATGACGCCGTCCCGTTTCCGTGTCACCGATGCCTGTATCGGTTGCGGGCGTTGTGTGCAGCAGTGTCCGGTGGGGAATATCCGGCTGGCCGACGGCCGTCCGGTGTGGGGAAAAGAATGTACCGCCTGCCTGGCGTGTTATCATGTGTGCCCCCGGCAAGCGGTACAGTATGCTAAGCGTACTCAAGGGAAAGGGCAATACTTCCATCCGTAGGCAGTTGCCCTTTCGTCACGCTTTATCCAATCAGTTTCTCGGCAATTTCCTTTCCGGCAGCCAATGCCTTCAGGTTCAGTTGCACGATTTCGTCTCCCTTGCGTTGGAAGATTTCGCGGATGCTGTCCTGCACCTTCTCATATGCAATGCCCAGGAACGGGATGGTAGCTCCCAGCAGCACGATGTTTGCCACGCGGGCCGAGCCCACTTCCTTGGCCACCTTGTCCACGTTCAGCACCACCTTGTGGGGCAGTTTGTTGATTTCAGCCATCAGCAGCTCCGTTTCCGGATAATTCGGAATGTTCACAAACGGCGTTTCGCTGGTCACCAGCCAGCCCTCCGCACTGAGGTAGGGGAGATAGCGCAGCCCTTCCATCGGTTCCAGGGAGATAATCAGGTCACACTGTCCCGTCGGGATCAGGTCCGAGGCAATCGGCTGGTCACTGATGCGCAGGTTCGACTGCACATCACCGCCCCGTTGGCTCATGCCGTGCACTTCTGCCTGTTTCATATACAGATTCTCTTTCAAGGCAGCTTTGCCTATCACCGTGGCGATGGAGAGAATACCCTGTCCGCCTACACCTGCTAATATAATGTCTTTCTTCATGGCTTATTTACTCCTTTTTTTACGTGCTAATGTTTGAATACACTCTCTGCGGGGGATGATGACCGACACACCGTGATAAGCCAGCTCCTCCCGGATCACCTGTTTCATCTCTTCGTGGTTCTTCTTCAGCGGCACCACCACGCGGATGTGGGCAGGATCTACCCCCAGTCCTTCGCAGATGGCCTCCAGCTTGCCGGTACCCGCCGAATCCTGACCGCCCGTCATGGCGGTTGTTTCGTTGTCCGAGATCACAATCGTTACGTCACTGTGGGCATTTACGCAGTCCAGCAGTCCCGTCATTCCCGAATGGGTGAAGGTAGAGTCTCCGATCACTGCCACCGACGGATACAGTCCGCCGTCGGCCGCTCCCTTCGCCATGGTGATGGAAGCCCCCATGTCCACGCACGAGTGGATGGCATGGAAAGGCGCACCGGCTCCCAGCGTATAGCAGCCGATGTCACTGAACACCTTATGCAGCGGATATTCATTTCTCAGCACCTCCGTGAGTGTGATGTACATGTCGCGGTGGCCGCAGCCTTCACACAGGGCAGGCGGGCGCATTTCCACGATAGGAGAAGCCGCAAACGCCACTTTGTTTTCCTTGCCTACTGCCCGGGCCACCGAGTCCGGATTCAGTTCCCCGTCATGCGACAGCGTGCCGTCCAGTCGTCCTTTCACCGGAATGCCCAGTCCCAAGTATCCCTTCAGCTGCTTTTCCACAAACGGCTGTCCGTCTTCCAGCACCAGCAGTTCGTCACAGTCCTCCACCAGTTGCCGGAGCTGCTTTTTGGGCAGCGGATACTGTCCGATTTTGAGCACCGGATACTCGCATCCCTCCGGATAATTCTCCATCAGGTAATTGTAGCCGATACCGCAGGCGATGATACCTAATTTCTTGTTCGGTCCGTCGATATATTGGTTGTAGGGAGATTCTTCCGAAGCACGGATGAAGTCCTCCTGATGAGCAAGCAGTGCCTTGTAGCGTTTGCGGGCAATGCCCGGCAGCAAGATAAACTGGCGCGGATCTTCGCTGAATGCCATTTCGTTCTGCGGCTGCTGTGGCTTGCGCACCACGCCCGAGCGGGAGTGGGCCAGACGGGTCACCATCCGCATCAGTATCGGTTCGCCTATCTTTTCCGAAAACTCAAATCCGCTGTACGCCATGTCGTAAGCCTCCTGCTGGTTGCTGGGCTCGTACATCGGAATCAGAGCGAAGTCCCCGTAGAAGCGGCTGTCCTGTTCGTTTTGCGAAGAGTGCATGCTCGGGTCGTCGGCCGCCACCACAATCAGTCCCCCCTTCACACCGGTCATGGCCGAATTCACAAAACAGTCGGCTGCCACGTTCATGCCCACATGCTTCATGCACACCAGCGCCCGTTTGCCCACGAACGACATTCCCAGTGCCGCTTCCATAGCTGTTTTCTCGTTCGTACACCAGCGGCTGTGGATGTGTCGTTCTGCAGTGATGGGAGCCATTTGAATGTATTCAGTAATCTCCGTCGAAGGAGTGCCTGGATAGGCATAAACACCCGATAGTCCGGCGTCCAGTGCAGCTTGTGCAATGGCTTCGTCGCCAAGTAAGAGTTGTTTGCTCATATCAGTTTCAATTTAAAGTGTTAATCACAGTTGAGATTCTTTGTCTCAGTGTTTTTCTATCGGGCAAATATAAACTTTTTCTTCGGCTTTTTGTCGTTTCACCTGAAAATCTTTCGTTCGTTCAGTGCCCGCCAGTATTTTCGGGCATTCGCCATGTGTTCGGCGTAGTTGGAAGCGAAGTTATGCGTGCCCGACAGGTCTTCTTTGGCACACATATACAGGTAGTTGTGTTTGGTATAGTTGAGCACGCTTTCCAGTCCTTTCTTCGTCGGGATGCGGATCGGGCCGGGAGGCAGTCCCGTGTTCAGATAGGTGTTATACGGAGAGTCCACCGACAGGAGGTCCTTGGTGATGCGCCGCAGCGCGAAGTCTTGCACGGCAAACTTGATCGTGGGGTCGGCCTGCAGCGGCATGCCCTGCTGCAGCCGGTTTATATACAGTCCGGCCACCATCGGCTTCTCTTCGTTGTTGTTGGTCTCCTCCTCCACGATAGAGGCCAGCGTACACACCTCCTCCGGAGTCAGTCCGATGTTGGCAGCCTGCGCCCGCCGTTCCGCGTTCCAGAAGCGGTCGTGTTCCTTCTGCATCCGCCGGATGAACTCCTCCGCACTCATGTCCCAGTACACCTCATACGTCTCCGGGATAAACAGGGCAGCGAGCGTTTCTTTCGTGTAGCCCAGCTGCTGCAGGAAGAGCGAGTCGTTCAGCGGACGGGCAATTTCCGCCGAGTCAATCATCAGCTGCCGTCCCACACTCCGTGCCAGGCGGTCCAGCGTGCGCACACTGCCGATGGTCAGGTTCATCGGTTCCTGATAGCCGCGTGAAAACCGGCTGTACACATGATAGACATCGTCGTTGGGGCGGATGGCATACCGTCCCGTATGGATGTGCTGTTCCAGGTGCTTGTAGCGGGCCAGCCAGTGCCAGCCGGTCAGCCGGTTGGGCTGTCCTGCCTTCGTTATCTTGGCATAGAGCGAGTCGGCCGTATCATCGCGGTCCACATACACGTAGGCCGTCTTTTTCGGGTGAAACTGAGGAGCCAGGAGGCAGTAGTATCCCCATCCGCCCAGGCAGGCTCCGATGCTGAAGAGCCCTCCGATGAGGGCTCCGATTGCATATTTGGTTTTCTTTTTCATCTGTTGCTTTATTCGTTTGCTAAGTTTGTATCAATGGGAGTTGCCCGAATCCTTCTTTGCCTGCTCTGAGTTTAGGAATCAGCAAAGAAAGAACCGTTTCGTCGTCAGCTGGCCCACTGGTAATAGTCGTCTCCGGCTTCAATCCGGTTTTCGATGCTGTCGGGCAGCGGAGCAAAGAAATCCATCTGGGTGAGCTTCTCGATGCTGTCCACACTCACGGCGTAGGTCGACAGCGGTTCCAGTGCTTGCTGGTTGTTGAACAGGAACCCGATGGCGCGCATCGGTTTCGCGAAAGGCGACAGCACCACTTTGAAGAAGCGTTGCGGCACCGCCACTTTCCCCTTGCCGATGGTCTTCGTCTGCTGTCCGTAAATGGGGCCGCAGATCACGATCACCGCACTGTCGGCGATGGCCCAGTCGCGTATCTTCTCTTCCAGGTTCTTCCATCCGCGGCGGTTCAGCTGCGGGTGCTGCGGACACATGTTGCTGAAGTAGAACGACTCCTTCATCGCCTGGCTGTTCCATTTCATGTCGGCCGCCGGTGCCATGTGTCCCTTGTCATAGCCCGAGCGGGTGTAGTCGGCGTTCGTGGCAATTGGTCCTCTCACGGCGGGGTCGGCCACAAAGCGGTCGTTGCGTTTGGACTTTCCCTGTGTCTCCTGCCGGGTCAGTTCATAAGCCACCCAGTTGGGCACTTTCTTGTCGGGGTTGTAGGACACCACGTAGCCCAGGTGCCGGATGAGCTGCTCTTTCCGCGGACTGAGCATGCGGGGAATCTCCAGTTCCTTGCTGTTGGGCACATACAGCGCCATTCCCTTGCCTGCCGCCGTTCCCTTGCCTGCCGCCGGTGCAGCGTTCTCCGGCTGGCGGTCGCCACGGCCCGGTTTCGTTGCCGGAGTGGGGGAGGGTTTCGTGCCCGGTTGGGTGGCCGGCGGTCGCTGCGGTGTTTCCTGTTTCCCCCTTGTGGTCTCCGTTGTTTCCGTCGTCTCCGTGATCTCCGTTGGCTCCGTCTGTTCTCTTTCCGGTCGGCTGTGTTCTTGCTGCCAGTACAGATACAGTCCGTACGACACCGGAATCAGTACCAGGATAATCAGGATGGCAATCAGCCACCGGTTGCTGCCTGTTTTCTTTCTCCGTGCCGAAGTTCTTTTCCGGCTACTCTTCTTTTTTGCCATACCCGTCATTCCTCCTTTCTCATGCTGAATTCACAGCCGCAATACTGTTGGTTATAGAATTGATACGCTTTGATGATGGCTATGCGCCGTTCGCTCAGTCCCCCTTTCCGCCAGTTCTGTTCCCAGTACACCACGTCGGGATACGCCGCTGTGGCCCATCGTCCTGCCTCGTTGATCTGTTCCAGGCTCTTCCAGCGGCTCGATGCCAGCGTGGTGGTAATCACGGCAAATCCGTGCTCGTGGGCATAGCGTGCCGTGTCGAGCAGCCGCAGCTTGAAGCAGTTCAGGCAGCGCCGTCCCCTTTCCGGTTCGTGTTCCAGTCCCGTCATCCGGCTGCGCCATTGTTCGTGGTCATAGTCGGCATCGATGATTTCCAGGCCCAGCGACTCGGCGTAGCGGGTACATTCGTCTTTGCGGATGAGGTATTCTTCCAGCGGGTAGATATTGGGATTGCAGTAGTATATCGTAGGCGTAATGCCGTGCTGCATCAGGCATTCGATGATGGCCGATGAGCAAGGGGCGCAGCAGGTGTGCAGCAACACCTTGTCGGCTCCTGTAGGGATTTCCAGTTCAAATTTCTTTTTCATGGCGTAAAGTTAGTACATATTTCGTTTGGTGGGAAAAATAGGTAAAAAACTTTGGTCGAAAAAAAATGTTTGAAAAAAAATACGGGAATCTTTTTGTTATTTCAAATAAAGCTGTAATTTTGCACGCCGTAAACAAAAGCAATTGCCGCTATAGCTCAGTTGGTAGAGCAACGCATTCGTAACGCGTAGGTCACCAGTTCAAGTCTGGTTAGCGGCTCAGCAAGGTGCTGATTATCCTCCGGATAGTCGGCACTTTTTTGTTGTTTCCCTCTGCCTTTATTTTCTTTATTTTCTCTAAAAATGGTAGCAATTCATCGGGATTCTGTTGCATTTTTCTATCTTTGCAGACAATCACATTTAATTTATTAACGAATACCATGAACATATTTTATACCATGAAAAAAAGTTCGGTTTTACTCTTTCTCTTTTCTTTAGTGGGAATTTTGCCGTCAGTGGCTTCAGACACCCTTTTTGTGCGCGAAACGCAGATTCCGGTGCTGATTGAGCGGCAGGACAATGTCCTTTTTATGATGCGTATGCATGCCACCGGGAGCCGTGTGCTCGATGAGGTGGTGTTTCAGTTTGGCAAGGAGGTACCCTTGTCGGATATCCAGGCGGTGAAACTGTATTACAGTGGCACGGAGGCCCGTCAGGACTACGGTAAGAACCGTTTTGCTCCTGTGGAGTACATCACCAGTTTCACGCCGGGCAAGACGCTGGTGGCCAACCCGTCTTATTCGGTCAACCGGGCACAGGTGGACCGTCCCGGCCGCAGGGTCGTGCTCCGTGCACAGCAGCCGCTTTTCCCGGGGCTCAACTATTTCTGGGTGAGCTTGCAGATGAAGCCCGATGCTTCGCTCTACAGCAAGGTGTCGGCACGCATCGAGTCGGTGAAGGTCGACGGCAAGCCGGGATTGTGCAGCGTGGTGTCTCCCGAGGGCATCGAGCACCGCATGGCTGTCGGCGTGCGTCATGCCGGCGATGACGGTTCGGCTGCTTTCCGCATTCCGGGACTGGTGACGACCAACCAGGGTACGCTGCTCGGGGTGTATGATGTGCGCTACAACAACAGTGTGGATTTGCAGGAACACGTGGATGTGGGCTTGAGCCGCAGTACCGACGGTGGCAAGACGTGGGAGAAGATGCGTTTGCCTTTGTCGTTTGGCCAGACGGGCGGCTTGCCGGCTGCTCAGAACGGGGTGGGCGACCCTTCCATCCTGGTGGATACGAAGACGAACACGGTGTGGGTGGTAGCTGCCTGGACGCACGGCATGGGCAACCAGCGTGCGTGGTGGAGCTCGCACCCGGGCATGGACCGCAACCATACGGCGCAGCTGGTGATGGCGAAGAGCACCGACGACGGCAAGACGTGGTCGGAACCGATCAACATCACGGAGCAGGTGAAGGATCCTTCGTGGTACTTCCTCTTGCAGGGACCGGGCCGGGGCATCACGATGGACGACGGCACTCTGGTGTTCCCCATCCAGTTTATCGATTCTACCCGCGTGCCCAATGCCGGTGTGATGTATAGCAAGGACCGGGGCACTACCTGGAAGATCCATCAGCTGGCACGCACCAACACTACCGAGGCGCAGGTGGCTGAGGTGGAACCGGGGGTACTGATGCTCAACATGCGCGACAACCGCGGCGGCAGCCGGGCGGTGTCGGTGACGAAGGACTTGGGTCGCACGTGGACCGAGCATCCTTCTTCCCGCAAGGCGCTGCAGGAGCCGGTGTGCATGGCCAGCCTCATTCATGTGAAGGCAGCGGACAATGCATTGGGCAAGGACTTGCTGCTGTTCTCCAACCCCAACACCACGAAAGACCGTCATCACATCACGGTGAAGGCGAGCCTGGACGGCGGACTGACTTGGCTGCCCGAACATCAGGTGATGCTCGATGAGGGCCACGGCTGGGGATATACTTGCCTCACGATGATTGACAAGGACACGGTGGGCATTCTGTATGAGAGCAGTGTGGCTCACATGACGTTCCAGGCCATTCCGCTGACCGATCTCGTGAAGTAAG
>Tibetan_p1__coassemble_280_pt1 | contig 28892 bp, 22 predicted proteins | sample Tibetan_p1__metabat2_high_PE_015 | metagenome-assembled genome bin Tibetan_p1 | reverse complement strand
AGAATCTATGAAAACGCAGCAACTATGAAAAACACAAAATCTACGAAAAACGCAGCAACTATGGAAACAATGGAAATCTACCCGCGAAGTCAGCGCTGGAAATTTATCATCCAGACTCTGCTGGCCATTCTCTCTGCCATCGCTACCAGCTTCGGTGTGAGCTCGTGTGTAGCGGCACTGTAACCTGCCAGGCTGCAGTGGCAGCAGACAGGTGAGAGCATTTGCTTCATGAATCAAAAGCCCCGGCTTTCACTAAGGCCGGGGCTTTTGTGCAAAAAAAGGTATGCCTCACGCACACCTTTTTTTAAATTCCGAACGAGAGTTGCACAGGGGAATTTATATCAATATTTAATTTGGGGAATATAGTGGCACAAAACTTTCTCAAGTTTCCCCTCATACGTCTTAGACATAGTTAAATACATTTCAATAAAACTATTCTAACTTTTAAAACTATAACACTACAAAAGTACTATTTTTTGTTTTATGTGGTTTTACCCCCCCCTGTTTATTAACTGGGTTTAACATCTGTTTAGTAATTATTATTCTTGTTTTCAGTCCCGTTTTCTTGTTTTTTTGCGTTTTCTTGCGTGTAAAAAATAGCCTGTTCCTCGATAATTATTTGTACCTTTGCCGTCACTATTGACCCAAATATGACGATAACTGAATTACAAAAACGATATGCCGCTCATCCGGGTGTGGCGGCTGTGAAACGTCTGCTGGACGATTCTTCTGTGAAATCTATTTTCTGTGGCGGATTGCGGGCTTCTGCTGCCTCCCTCTTTTCTTCGGTGCTGGTGGAGGAAGCTGCCTCTACGTTTGTCTTCATCCTGGGCGACCTGGAGGAGGCGGGTTATTTTTATCACGACCTCATGCAGGTGCTGGGCACCGACCGGGTGCTGTTTTTCCCCTCTTCTTTCCGGCGGGCCATTAAGTATGGCCAGAAAGATGCTGCCAACGAAATCCTCCGTACGGAGGTGCTGAGCCGCTTGCAGAAAGGCGAGAAGCAGCTGTGCATCGTGTCTTACCCCGATGCGCTGGCCGAGAAGGTGGTGTCGTGCCGCGAGCTCACGGACAAGACGCTGAAGCTGCATGTGGGCGAGAAGGTGGATACGGCGTTTATCACGGAGGTGCTGCATCAGAACGGGTTTGAACGGGTGGATTATGTGTATGAGCCGGGGCAGTATGCGGTGAGGGGAAGCATCATCGACGCGTTTTCGTTTGCTTCGGAATATCCTTTCCGCATCGACTTTTTCGGGGATGAGGTGGAGAGTATCCGCACGTTTGAGGTGGACACGCAGCTCTCGCGCGAGAAGAAGGAGGGGGTGTCCATCGTGCCCGACCTGGCTTCAACGGGCACTTCGTCGGCTTCGCTGCTCGATTTCCTGCCCGCCGATGCTACATTAGCCATGCGCGATTTCCTGTGGCTGCGCGAACGCATTCAGACGGTGCACGACGAGGCGCTCACGCCGCAGGCGCTGGCGGTGCAGCAGGCCGAGGAGAACGGAGGGATGACGCTGGAAGGGAAGCTCATCGACGGCAGTGAGTTTACGGTGCGGGCGCTGGATTTCCGCCGGATGGAGTTTGGAAACAAGCCCACGGGGAAGCCGGATGCGCAGGTGATGTTCGACACGGCGGTGCAGCCCATCTTCCACAAGAATTTCGACCTCGTGGCGGAGGCGCTGAAGGAGCAGTTAGCGAAGGGTTTTACCATTTATATCTGCAGCGACAGTACGAAGCAGACCGACCGCCTCAGGGCTATCTTCGACGACCGGGGCGACCAGATTCGCTTTACGCCGGTGGAGCGCACGCTGCATGAGGGCTTTTCGGATGCCGGCATGAAGATGTGTGTGTTTACCGACCATCAGCTGTTCGACCGCTTTCATAAGTATAATCTCAAGAGTGATAAGGCGCGCTCGGGCAAGGTGGCGCTCTCGCTCAAAGAGCTCAGCCAGTTTGCGCCGGGCGACTATGTGGTGCACACCGACCACGGCATCGGGCGCTTTGCGGGCCTGGTGCGCGTGCCGAACGGGGGCACGACGCAGGAGGCGCTGAAGCTGGTCTATCAGAATGAGGATGTGGTGTTTGTGTCCATCCATTCGCTCCATAAGGTGTCGAAGTACAGGGGAAAGGAGGGGGAAGCGCCCCGACTGAACAAGCTGGGCACGGGGGCGTGGGAGAAGCTGAAGGAGCGCACGAAGACGAAGATTAAGGATATTGCCCGCGACTTGATTAAGCTGTATTCGCAGCGCCGCCAGGAGAAGGGCTTTGCTTTCAGCCCGGACAGCTTCCTGCAGCATGAGCTGGAGGCGTCGTTCCTGTATGAGGATACGCCGGACCAGAGCAAGGCGACGCAGGAGGTGAAGCGCGATATGGAGAGCGACCGCCCGATGGACCGCCTGGTGTGTGGCGATGTGGGCTTCGGCAAGACGGAGGTGGCGGTGCGCGCTGCGTTCAAGGCGGTGGCGGACAACAAGCAGGTGGCGGTGCTGGTGCCCACCACGGTGCTGGCGTATCAGCATTTCCAGACGTTCAGCGAGCGACTGAAGGGGATGCCTTGCCGCGTGGAGTATCTCAGCCGGGCACGCACGGCTGCCCAGTCGAAGGCGGTGCTCAAGGGGCTGAAGGAGGGGGAGGTGAACATCCTCATCGGTACGCACCGCATCTTGGGCAAGGATGTGCATTTCAAGGACCTTGGGCTGCTCATCGTGGATGAGGAGCAGAAGTTCGGGGTGTCGGTGAAGGAGAAGCTGCGCCAGCTGAAGGTGAATGTGGATACGCTCACGATGACGGCCACGCCCATCCCGCGCACGCTGCAGTTCTCGCTGATGGGCGCGCGCGACCTGAGTGTGATTGCTACGCCGCCGCCCAACCGTTATCCCATCCAGACGGAGGTGCATACGTTTAATGAGGAGGTAATCATGGATGCCATCAACTTTGAGATGAGCCGGGGCGGGCAGGTGTTCTTCGTGAACAACCGCATCTCGAACTTGCCGGAGCTGAAGGCGATGATTGAGCGCCATATTCCGGATTGCCGGGTGTGCATCGGCCACGGGCAGATGGAGCCGGCGCAGCTGGAGAAGATTATCCTGGATTTTGTGAATTATGATTTCGATGTGCTGCTGGCTACGACGATTATCGAGAGCGGCATCGACATCCCGAATGCGAATACGATTATCATCAACGGGGCGCAGAATTTCGGTCTGAGCGACTTGCATCAGATGCGGGGCCGCGTGGGCCGGAGCAACAAGAAGGCGTTCTGCTATCTGCTGGCGCCTCCGCTGAGCAGCCTCACGCCCGAAGGGAAGCGCCGCTTGCAGGCCATCGAGAATTTCAGCGACCTGGGCAGCGGGATTCATATTGCCATGCAGGACCTCGACATCCGCGGGGCGGGCAATCTGCTGGGGGCCGAACAGAGCGGTTTTGTGGCCGACCTGGGCTATGAGACGTATCAGAAGATTCTCACCGAGGCGGTGCGCGAGCTGAAGACGGACGAGTTTGCCGACCTTTATGCGGAGGAAATCAAGGCGCAGGACGGCCCCATCAGCGGCGAGCACTTTGTGGAAGAGTGTCAGGTGGAAAGCGACCTGGAACTGCTGCTGCCGGCCGATTATGTGACGGGCAGCAGTGAGCGGATGTTGCTCTACAGGGAGCTGGATGGCTTGACGCTGGATGCCGAGGTGGATGCGTTCCGCTCGCGGCTGGAAGACCGCTTCGGTCCGGTGCCGCCCGAGACCGAGGAGCTGCTGCGCATTGTGCCGCTCCGTCGGCTGGCTGCCCGGCTGGGGGCGGAGAAGATTTTCCTCAAGGGCGGCCGCATGACGCTGTTCTTTGTATCCAACCCCGACAGCCCGTTCTATCAGAGCCTGGCCTTCGGTAAGGTGATTGACTACATGATGAAGTATACGCGCCGGTGTGACCTGCGCGAGCAGAACGGCCGCCGGAGTATGGTGGTGAAGGATGTCCCTACGGTGGAGACGGCGGTGAGTGTGTTGCAGGAAATTGTGGCGCTCACACCGCAAAGCTGATGCTTTTCTGAAGGGCTTGTGTTTCTTACCGCTTCTCCTCCAGGTGAAATTTCTTCTTGTAGTACGATTGGGCGGTGTAGAGGGCGGCAGCGGGGTTGTTGCCCGTTACCCGGTCTTTGGTGACTAAGGTGGTCACATAGGCATCGGAGTATTTGTAGAAGAGGCTGTCGTGGCCTACGCACAGACCGATGACGACGTTGAGGTCGGTGTGGGCTTCGTTCAGCAGCCGCGCCTGGAGGATGGGGTTGCACATGGCCGCACCGATGTTTTCACAGGCTTGGGGGATGCCGATGGAGGATTTGGCCTTGCCGGCCACTTTGCAGATGACGGCGTAGGGCTCGAATCCGTTTGCACGCAGGATGCGGGCAAAGATGCGCGCTTCGTTGATGAGTCCGATGCAGTGGGCAATGCCGATTTTCTTGGCATCGATTTTCCGGGCAAACTCCATGATTTCCTGCACACGGGTCCACTGGCAATAGCCTTCATATTCCACTTCGGCGCTGGCCACCATCACGGCGTGGTTGCGCGCTTCATCATACCGTTCCAGTGCCCATTGCAGGTCGTCTTCCTCCAGATGGGTGGTGGGGCAGAATTCGGGATAGGTGCGGTCTTTCCATTTGCAGTTCTGTGTGCCGCAGTCTACACAGGTGGGGGTGGTTTCTTCTTTTTTCATGGTTTGTTTCTCCTTTCTGTTGTTGTTTTTCTATCTTTCTATTGTTGTTTCTATCTGTTGCCTGCACATTACGGAGCGTTACGTTACGTTACGTTACACTTTTTTTTTGCAGGTGCATTTTTTGCATGGTGCATTTTCGCCTGCGCATTACGGAGCGTTACGTTACGTTACGTTACACTTTTAGATTGTAACACTACAAAAGTACGCTTTTTTTTAGGTATCTTTGCACGTAATCGGATTGAAAAAACAGATATGAAAGCGTATACGTATATAGAGAAAGGAAAGTTTGAGTGGCGCGAGAAGCCGAAACCTCAGGTAGTGGATGCACGCGATGCAGTGGTTCGCGTGACGCTGAGCAGCATCTGCTCCAGCGATCTGCACATCAAGCATGGCAGTGTGCCCCGGGCTGTGCCGGGCATCACGGTGGGCCATGAGATGGTGGGCGTGGTAGAAGAAGTGGGTGCAGCGGTGACTTCCGTGAAGCCGGGCGACCGGGTGACGGTGAATGTGGAGACTTTCTGCGGGGAGTGCTTCTTCTGCCGTAAGGGGTATGTCAACAATTGCACCGATGCGAACGGAGGCTGGGCATTAGGCTGCCGCATCGATGGCGGTCAGACGGACTATGTGAGGGTGCCGTATGCCGATCAGGGGCTGAACCGCATCCCCGACGGGGTGAGCGACGAGCAGGCGCTGCTGGTGGGCGATGTGCTGGCTACGGGCTTTTGGGCTGCCCGCATCTCGGAGATTACGCCGGAGGATACGGTGCTGATTATCGGTGCCGGACCGACGGGCATCTGTACGCTGCTGTGTGTGATGCTGAAGAAGCCCCGCCGCATTTGCGTGTGTGAGCAGTCGGCCGAGCGCATCCGTTTTATCCGCGAGCATTATCCGCAGGTGTCGGTGGTTTCACCCGAACAGTGTAAGGAGTGGGTGGCCCGCGAGAGTGATCACGGGGGTGCGGACGTGGTGATTGAAGTAGCCGGCAGTGCGGATACGTTCCGCCTGGCGTGGGAGTGTGCCCGTCCGAATGCCATTGTGACGGTGGTGGCGCTGTATGATGCTCCGCAGGTGTTGCCGCTGCCCGAGATGTATGGCAAGAATCTGACGTTCAAGACGGGGGGAGTAGACGGGTGCGACTGTGCCGAGATTCTCCGTCTCATTGAGGAGGGCTTGATTGATACGACTCCGCTCATCACGCACCGCTTTCCGCTGAGTGAGATTGAGGAGGCGTACCGCATTTTTGAACATAAAGAGGACGGAGTCATCAAGGTGGCGCTGCAAGGCGAGTCTACGGAAAAAGGTGAGTCATCAGTAAAAGGCGAAACTGCGGAAAAAGGTGATTCTACGGAAAAAGGTGAGTCTGTGGTGAAGGAGGGTGAAGTATGCCGGTAATCGAACTGAATTCTTTGATGGAGCCGGGGGTGGAGGTGTTTGCCACTCTTACAGAGGCTCAGTTGCGCAACCGGGTGGAGCCGGATAAGGGTATTTTTATTGCGGAGAGTCCGAAGGTGATTCGGGTGGCGTTGGATGCCGGCTATGAGCCTCTCTCGCTGCTGTGTGAGCAGAAGCACATCACCGGGGATGCGGCGGATATTATCGCGCGCTGCGGGGACATCCCGGTGTATACGGGAAGTCGCGAACTGCTGGCTTCGCTCACCGGCTATGTGCTGACGAGGGGGGTGCTCTGTGCGATGCGCAGACCGATGCCGCGACCGGTGGAGGAGGTGTGTCGGGATGCGCGCCGGGTGGTGGTCATTGACAATGTGGTGGACACGACCAATATCGGTGCCATTTTCCGTTCGGCGGCTGCCTTGGGCATCGATGCGGTGCTGCTCACCCGCAATTCGTGCGACCCGCTCAACCGGCGGGCGGTGCGTGTGTCGATGGGGTCGGTCTTCCTGGTGCCTTGGACGTGGCTGGACGGACCGCTGAGCAGTCTGCAGGCTTTGGGCTTCCGTACGGCTGCCATGGCGCTGACGGATCAGTCGGTGTCGCTGGACGATCCTCGCTTGGCGGGCGAACCGAAACTGGCGATTGTGATGGGTACGGAGGGCGACGGCCTTTCGCAGGAGGCGATTGCGGAAGCGGACTATGTGGTGCGCATTCCGATGGCTCACGGGGTGGATTCGCTCAATGTGGCTGCCGCCGCTGCCGTGGCTTTCTGGGAGTTGCGGGCCAGATAACCGACGGATGAGGGAGGTTAGTGAATCCGGCCTCCCTGCATCCAGTGTTTCTTGTAATAGTCTTCTTTCAGACTGCTGATGATGACTCCTTTGGTGGTGCTGGCATGGATGAACTTGTTGTCTTTGAGGTAGATGCCCACGTGCGCCACACGTTTGGGATGGCGGGTGCTGCTGAAGAAGACAAGGTCGCCTGCCTGCAGTTTGCTTTTGCTTACTTTCAGGCTGTATCTTTTCATCTCTTCGGAGCTGCGCGGCACTAACACGCGGTAGACCTTCCGGCATATCTGGTAGACCATGCCCGAACAGTCGGTGCCGTGTTTGCTGCTGCCTCCGCTGCGGTAGGGAACTCCGATCCATTGGGAGGCTTCGATGTAGAGTTTGTGGTCATCGTTGAGGTTGATGTCCATGTTCAGCTGGACGGAGGCTTTTGCCAGGGCCTGATAGTCTACCCGAGGGGTGGGGGTGCTGCAGGAATGGAGCAGCAGGCTCATTCCGAAAAGAATCAGCAGGGCTTTGAAATTCATTATTTTGTTCATCATTCGTAGGTTTATCATTATTTGTACATTATTCGTAGGTTCATTATTATTTTGTTCATCATTTGTAGGTTCATTATTATTTTGTTCATCATTTGTAGGTTCATCCAATCCCTATTTTTATTCTCTATTCTTTGTTTCTATTCTCTTTCCCCGTTAAAAATACGCATATAAGAGCAATTCCCCAAATAATAATTGATTTTTATCCGCTTTTCCTTCGTTGACCTCTCTTTGGCCTACGGTTGCGTTACTTGGATATTTCCGGCGGGCGGCGCGCAGGCTGTTCACCTATCGCGGCGATTGGAAATACTGTTCGAGCTCGGTTTCCGCTGAATGGTTCCGGTTGGCGAGGTCTTTGATAATCTCCCCTCTTTCCAGCAGGGCAATGCGCGGACACAGGTCGATGGTGTGGGTCAGGTTGTGGCTCGACAGCAGCAGGGTGGCCTGGTGTGTCTGGTTGTAGTCCAGTAGCAGCTGCTTCAGCTCCGACTGTGAGGTGGGGTCGAGAAAATTGAACGGTTCGTCAAGGATGACAATCTGCGGATGCGGCAGCAGGGCAGAGAGGATGCCTATCTTCTGCTTGTTGCCGGCAGAGAAGTCCCGGATGAGCTTTTTCTGCCCCCTGATTTCGCCGTTCATAAAGCGGCTGAAGGCCGAAAGCCGGCTGTCTACTTCCGATGGGGAGAGGCCATGCAGGCGTCCGATGAATGCGAAGTATTCTTCCGGTGTGAGATAATCGATGAGAAAACTATCGTCGATGTATGCACCGGTGAAGCTTTTCCACTCTTCCGTACGGTCCACAGGCAGATTGCGGAGGGTGATGTGGCCGCTGTCGGCTTTCAGCAGGTCGAGCATCAGCCGGAAGAGGGTGGTTTTCCCTGCACCGTTGTTGCCCACAAGGCCGAGCATTTCGCCCTGTGGGATGGAGAAGTGTTCTATGTGGATGGCGGTCTTTTCGCCAAACTGTTTGCTGAGATTCCTTATTTCAATCATCGTTCTCTATTTAATTATTCAATCATTCAATCAATCAAACATTTTCATTCTGTTTTACTTCTGTCGGCTTTCTCTGAAGCCTTCGAAATTCTCGTACTTCCGCTGCAGGAACCGCCGGCAGACCTGGTTGAGCCACCAGGGGGAGGCGAGGGTGAAGGCGAGTCCGGCGGTAAGGAACAGCAGGTTGGTCAGCGTGGTGCCCCACAGGGTTTCCAAGGTGGTGTAAAGCAGCAGGGGAAGTCCGAACACGGCCAGTTTGATGAGAATTTGCATGCCGCTGCTGCCTTGTCTGCTGGTTAGTTTTTCATGCAGCGGCAAGGTCTGGCGGTTGTATACTGCCAGTTGAAACAGCTGGAAATACACCACGCCGGTGGTGTAGAAAAACCAGGTGCAGACAGTCAGAAGCGAAACTTTTCCGGTGAGCAGGGAGGGTATCATCAGGGTCAGCGGAATCAACTCTCCCAGGCTGTAGAGATAGTATTTGGCTTTCAGCAGGCTTTGGATGGAGGCACGGTGCGTCCATAGCCCGTCGATGTAGTTTCCTTCGAATGAAAGGACTTTCGGCAGGAATATCAAGCCGAAAGCGGAGAAGTTATACACGCAGATAAAGGTGGTCATGAACGGTGTGTCGTAGATGCCGGAGAAGCCAAGTGCGGCGGAAAAGAGCGTGATGAGGAGAACCACGCTGCGCAGGGCGCTTCGGCAGCTGTGGCAGCGGAGGAGCATTTTCAGTTCCAGTTGCAGATACAGATTTGTTTCTTTGAAGAATCTCTCGGGCTCTTCGAAAGGCTTCCCGGATTCTTTTACCTTATTTCCGGGCTCTTCGAAAGGCTTTCCGGATTCTCTGAAAGGTTTCCCGGATTCTCCGAAAGCCTTCCCTGTTTTTCCGAAGTGTTCAAAGAGGCGAACGACGGAGCCGGAGCGAAGGGCAGCAAAGCTGCGAAAGGATGCAAAAGAGCGAAAAGAAGAGGAGGAATCGGTGCGGGCGAGTTCGTGATAGACAGCCCGGTTCATGACGGAGCGGTTGATTCCGACCAGGAGCATCAGGGCAAGCACTGTGCCGATAAAAGTAAGAAAATCTCCTTGGATGAATCCGTTGCCCAAGTGAAGAAAGAAGCAGATAACGGGGTTCGATGGGGAGAAAATGGGGTTCTCTGATGGGAGAAAGAGGAGGCAGGTCATTCCGCCATAAAGAACAAGCGGAAGTAGCACCCACCTGGTACGTTCGTTGATTAAGGTTCGGCAAAGTAAGTGCAGATAGTTGTTGGTGAGAAACAGCAGCCAGATACCCGCAAAATAGGTGAGGCAACTGCCTATTCCCGCTGAGGGGAGAAGGGTGAGGTAAGAAAAGGGGACAATAAGGAACAGCCAGCAGAGGTTGAAGGAGCTGCATGCTGACTGGAGTAGCAGGGAGTCGATGAGACGGCTCTTTTTAACCGGCAGCAAGAGGTAGGGTTTTACCTCTTGTGTCGGTGTTTTTTGCAACGGAAAGCGCAACAGGAAGTCGAGCACCAGCAGGCAGGGCAGAACGTAGGCGTTCATAACAAGATATGGTTCCCAAGTGGGAACCATATCAGTAAATTCGGCCGCAAACGTGGAGCCCAGGAAGACCAGGTAAAGCGCCCAGAGGCCTTCCAGTATCCAGCCCAGGAGGCGGGCCGTCCGGTTTCTTTCCCTCATCGGGTGTCGCCGGAAGGCCAGTTTCCTGTGTTTGCGCAGTTCGTTGAAAATCATAGTGTACTTTTATATATGGTGTACTTCTATATTTTTTGTACTTCTATAATCGGGAAGAATCCTTATTTGTTTTCTTCCGGAGTAGACATGATAATTTTAATCAGATTCTTCTGCTTCAACAGTTTGGCAAGGAAAGTCTGTACGTCTTTCGCTGTGATGCTTTCAATCTGCTTAACATAATCTTTCGTGCTGTCTACGCCTGTGTAGAGGTATTCGTTCAGGCAGTTCATCCAGTAGCCGTTTTCTTTCTGAACGTCGTTGTACTGTTTCAGCATGTACTTCTTGATCTTGTCCATGTGTTCAGCCTGCGGACCTTCTTTGGCCATCTTGTTCAACTGTTCTTCTACGATAGCGCTGAGCTTGTCAATCTTGCCCGGATCTGTCTGGAAGGAGATTTCAAGGCTCAATTCTTCTTTCGGGTATTTGCCCAAGCTTCCGCTGCAGCTCACACCGTATGTACCTCCTTCTTTTTCACGGATTTCGGCTGTGTAGACCATATCCAGTGCTTGTTCGAGGATGCTCAGCGTCAAGCTGTTGCGCAAATCATATTTAGCCTTTCCTGTGTAGAGGAACAGGATGGTAGCAATCGGAGTTTCCTGCTTTTTAGTAAACTGGTTCTTGTAGAAGCCTTTGCGTACATCCATTTTGTTGTCTTTGAATGTCTCCTTGCGGTTGATAGAAGGAAGAGCACCCAGGTACTTGGCAATCAACGGCTTCATTGTTTCCAGGTTGACATTACCTACCAGGAAGAAGGTGAAGTCGCTGGCATCTGCAAAGCGTTCTTTGTACATTTCGATGATGCGGTCGTAGTCGATCTTGTCTACCATGTCTTCTGTGAACTTGATAGCACGCGGGTGGTTGCCATACAAAGCGTGGCGCACGGTGTCGCCGAAAGCGCTCATCGGGTTGGCATCTGCATTCTGCAGCTTGGCTTTCAAGCGGTTCTTGTATGATTCGAAAGCTTCGTTGTCCTTGCGCGGAGAAGTGAAGCTCAGGTAAGTGAGCTGCATCATGGTTTCGAAATCTTTCGGCGTACAGCTACCGCTCACTGATTCAGTAGTGCCTCCGATGCCTGTGCTTACACCAGCCAGTTTGCCGGCCAATGCCTTGCCCAGTTCGATGGGGCTGAATTCGCCGATACCACCTACCAGTGCCACACTGCCCAGCTGAGAGATGTTGATGATTTCTTCGTTCGGGAAGAGGCTGCTACCGCCGAAGCTGAAGCCCTTCATGATGATTTCGTCCGACTTGAATTCGGTCGGTTTCACGTATACCGTTACACCGTTTGACAAGACGAGTTTGGTAGTGCCGTAGATTTCGCCTGCTTTTTCAGAAACGATGCTGCCGCCCTTGATTTCTTCAGAGATCAGCGGCTTGTTGGATACCTTGTCTTCGTAGGGTTTCAGGTCGAATGACTTGATTTCTTTCAGCAATGCTGCGATTTCTTCCTTAGTAGGATATTTCACTTCTGCATTGTCCGGACCGGCTACCATCACCACCTGGTTGTCTTCCGTGATGAGCTGGCTCATCATCTGGTTCACCATGTCGACCGTGATTTGCGGAGCCATCTGGTTGATCAGCGTATATTCTACTTCGATGCCCGGGATGGGTTGGCCGCTCAGGAAGTTGTTTACGTATTCATTAACGTAAGCACCGTTCTTGGTGTTGGCACGTTCGTTGTAGATTGATTCAACTGATTGCAGGTAGTTGATGCGTGCACGTTCGTATTCGGAAGCAGTAAATCCGAAGCGGCAGGCACGTTCTGCTTCTTGCAGTACGGTTCTCATGGCTTGCATCAGACCGTCGTTCTTGCTGCCTACGCTCAGGCTGAAGGCATCTTTCGTTGTAGCCATGAAGAATTCTCCATAGCCGGCACCGGCGCTGGTGTAAGGAGGATTGGCTGTCTGCAGCAGTTCGCCCAGACGGTTGTTGAGCATGGTCATGGCCATGTTGAGCATGTACTGGCCTACGTAATAGGGCACTGTGTTCTTCTGGTCATTGGGCACTACATCGTGCTTGAAGAAGAACTGAGCCGACGGGCTCTTCACTTCTTTGTCCTTACCGATGTAAATCAGCGGTTCTTTGTTGTCGGCTACCGGATAGTAGATACGTTCGGCAGCATTTACCGGTGCCTTTACGTCAGCAAAGATTTTTTTCAGCTTGGCTTCGATGTCGTCCACGTTGATGTCACCCACGATGATGATACCCTGCAGGTCGGTGCGGTACCATTTTTTATAGTAGTCGCGGATGTCCTGATAAGGGAAGTTGTTGATGACGTCGATGCTACCGATCGGCATACAGTCGGCATACTTGGAATCTGGATACAGCGTGGGAAGCGCATCGGTCATGATGCGGAGCATACCGCTGTTGCGGCTTCTCCATTCTTCGCGAATCACACCGCGTTCCTTGTCGATTTCCTTGTCGGCCAGCTTGATAGCGCTCGACCAGTCGTGCAGGATCAGCAGACAAGAGTCTACGACGTTGATGTTGTCGGTGGGCACGTTGCTGATGTTGTATACAGTCTGGTCTACTGCTGTATAGGCGTTCAGGTTGGTACCGAACTTGATACCTTTGGTTTCACACCAAGGTACGATGCCCAGACCTGTTTCATCCCCGGGGAAGTTCTTTGTACCGTTGAAAGCCATGTGCTCCAGGAAGTGAGCCAATCCGCGTTGTTGCGGTTCTTCCAAGATGGAACCAACTTTCTGTGCGATGTAGAATTCTACTCGCTTCTCGGGACGAGCATTGTGGCGGATGTAGTAAGTCAGTCCGTTGTCCAACTTACCGATGCGCACATTTTTGTCCACTGGCAGGGTCTGTACCGGCTGCTGTTGTTGAGCCTGTACGGATTGGTAATTGCAGCAAAGAAGCATCGCTGCCACCAATAATCCACGTAATAAATGTTTCATGTTCTATTTATTTAAGTAAATGTTATTTCTTCTTAGTCAAGCGGCCGTTATTTGATCGCTTCCCGGATGCGCACCAGTTTGGTGAGCAGGGGTTCCAGCAGGTCGAGCTTGAGCATGTTGGCTCCGTCGCTCTTGGCCACGCTCGGGTCTTCGTGCGTTTCGATGAAGATACCGTCGGCTCCCACCGCAATACCTGCCTTGGCCACTGTCTCAATGAGCTGCGGCATGCCGCCCGTTACTCCGCTCGTCTGGTTGGGCTGTTGCAGGGAGTGGGTTACATCGAGGATCACCGGATAGCCAAACGTCTGCATCTCCGGAATGCCGCGGTAGTCTACCACCAGGTCTTGATAGCCGAAGGTAGTGCCCCGTTCGGTGAGCATCACGTTCTTGTTGCCGGCTTCCACCACCTTCTCGGCTGCAAACTGCATGGCCATGGGGGAGAGGAACTGACCTTTCTTGATGTTGATGGTCTTGCCGGTCTTGGCAGCGGCTACCAGCAGGTCGGTTTGCCGGCACAGGAAAGCCGGGATCTGAAGCACGTCTACATAGGCTGCGGCCATTTCTGCCTCTTCCACACTGTGGATATCAGTAACGGTGGGCACCCCGAAGGTGTCGTGCACCTTCTGCAGAATCTTCAGCGCCTTCTCGTCGCCGATGCCGGTAAAGGAATCCAGGCGCGAACGGTTGGCCTTGCGGTACGACCCCTTGAACACATAGGGTATGCGGAGGGTTTCGGTGATTTTCACCACTCGTTCGGCGATGCGCAGAGCCATGTCTTCGCCTTCTATTACACACGGTCCGGCTAACAGAAAGAAGTTGCCGGCTGGATTGTTTTTCAACTCTATCATCACTATTGAAGTTGTTAGTTAGGGATAATCAATGTTATTTTTTCGGGCAGGATACCGATCTCCAGCGGAAAATGCTTGGGGAGCAGGCGTCCGTCCAAGTCGACAGAGGCATTCTGCGCTCTGAGTACTTTCACTTTTTTGGTGCGGTAGCTTTTCACCGTTTTGTGGTTGAGGATGCGCCCCTGGATGAGCATCCACAAGCCGGAAAGAATCTGCAGAAATTCCGGGTGGTAGATGACGGATACGTCGAGCCAGCCGTTGTAGGGCACCGCACTTGGGGTCTGTCCCCATCCCCAGGCACTGCCCACACACACCGTCATGATGCGTCCGCGGATGTGCTCGTCGTTGATGCGCAGGTGCATGCGGTAGAGCTTGCGTTCAAAAATCAGCGAGAAGAGAGCCGCCACGTAGGAGAGGAATTTCACCCCCCAGAAGCGTTTGGTCTGGTCGGTAATCTTGACGATGCGTGCCCCCAGCCCGATGTTGACTGCATTGAGGAAATAGCGGCGCACATGCTCGTTGCCGTTGAAGTAGCTGCAATACCCCACGTCGATCTTCTTGAGGCGGTGGTTGATGATGCAGTCCACTGCCGACTTGTAGTCGGTGGTGAGGTCCCAGTACTTGGCAAAGTCGTTGCCGATGCCGTTGGGGATAATGCCGAGTGCAATGTTTTCTTTGTCTTCCGCATCCGACAGCATGATGCCGTTGATGGCGTCGTTCACCGCTCCGTCGCCTCCCACAATAACGATGGTGCGGTAGCCGTTGTTGGCCAGAATCTTTGACAGTCGCTCCACGGAGCCGAAACCTTCGGATTGTACATAGTCATAGTCTACCCCTTTACTGTCCATGTACGTCTTGATTTCTTCCCAACGTTTCTTCACCTTCCGTGTGCCGGCTTTCGGGTTATAGATGATTCCCCATTTGTTAGGTTCTACACTCATATCCGTTTCCTCTCGTTTAATGACTCATATTTCTTTTCCACACATTGTAAAAACAAAGATACTAAATCTCTTGTAGTTTCTTCTTTACAAAGGCTATCTTTTCTTCCATCGGAAGTTCGGCTTGCACCCAATGAATGGTAAATCCTCGGCGCTCCATGCCTCTGAACCAAGTCATCTGCCGCTTGGCAAACTGGTGGATGGCGATTTCCAGTCCGCGGAACATCTCGTCGAAGGTGAGCTGTCCGGTGACATAGAGGGTGAGGTATTTGTATTCCAGTCCGTAATAAATCAGGTCATCGGGATGGATGCCTTGTTCGATGAGTTTTCTTACTTCGTCCACCATCCCTTCATCCAACCGCTGTTTCAGTCGGCGGGTAATCTTCTCGCGCCGCAGTTCGCGGTCGATATCGACGCCGATAATCAGGCTTTTCAAGGAAGGAAATTCCCGTTCGGGCACCGGATGAGCCGCATAGTACTCTTCAATCTCGATGGCGCGGATGGCCCGTTTCACGGTGTCCACATCCGTGGAGTTGTGGAGCGTTTTGTATTGGCTCAGCTGCCGGGTGAGTTCTTCCAGCGAACAGTTGGCCAGGCGGGCTCTCAGTTCCGGATTTTCGGGTACGGGCATCAGTTTGTAGCCTTTCAGTACCGATTCTAAGTACATGCCCGTTCCGCCACACAAGATGGGGAGGAGTCCTCTCTGCCTGATGTCTTCGTAGGCCGCAAGGAAATCGCGCTGGTATTCGAATACATTGTATTTATACCCGGGCTCGGCAATATCGATGAGGTGATAGGGGATGGCTCGTCCGTTTACGATATAATCAGCCAAATCTTTTCCCGTGCCGAGATCCATTTGCCGGTATATCTGACGGGAGTCTGCACTGATAATTTCGGAGTTCAGTTCATAGGCCAAGGCTGCAGCAAAAGGGGTTTTCCCTGAAGCGGTAGGGCCAAGTATGGTGATCATATCATAGTCTGGCATAGCTTTATTGTTTGATAGTCATGCAAAAGTAGAAAATATTTTGATTTTCGTATCTTATTTGTTCATTTTTCCGCAAGAATATTCTCTTTTTTTTGCATCAAAGCTGGGATTTCAGGGGTTCTGAGGCCTGTTTGGGGTATGTTTCCACAGCGAATCAACTTTTTTTCTGATGAGCATCCAGTTGAGCGCTGATACCCCTAAGCACAGCAGGAGGCCGGTAGCCATGACCCAGCCCGACCCGCCGGTTGCCAATGTCGGGAAAAGCTGTTGGATGGTATCCAGATAGGAAGTGCGCAGCAGACCCACCAGTCCGATGGATAGTACAAGGACGCAGGCATTGAGCAGGAGGGTGAGCAGCTGGTAGGGCAGCGCTATCCGCTGGGGACTGTAGCCTATCAGCAGGAGATTTTCCAGCTGGGTGGTGTTCTTCTGCAGAAGCAGGAAGATGCTCAGCATCAAGATATAGAAGGAAAGCAGACTGATGAGCAAGCCCACACTGAGCACGATGCCCACAACGAGGCGGAGAAAATGGGTGGTCTTGCCGGCATCGAGCTTGCCGTCTTCTGTCTCATAGCCTTTTTCCTGAAAGTAGTGTGCTATGGCTGCATCGGCCGGGTTGTTCACTTCCACAATCAGCCGGGCCGGTTGCGGTTCGGCGTGGGGCGCAAAGCGGCTGTTGGCCCATTCCATGAACGACTGGGGCACTAGGAGGGTGTTCAGCCGGTTGGAGAATCCCACAATGTTTCCCTGGTAGACTTCGCTTTCCCCGTTGCCGCTCATGCGGATGTTCATCTGAATGAGGCTCATCACTCCTTCCGACAACTTGGGCAGGTTGCGGCTCTGGGCAAAACCGAAATTATAGAGATTCAGGTAGTTGCGGGGAAGGATGATGGGGACGGTGCGGCTGGCTTCGTCAAAATGCCATTGGTCGAGCTTGACGTCGACAAACTCATCGGGCACCGATTCAAAAAACAGGTCGGTAGAGAGTTGGATGCCCATGGCTTCCATGCCCACTCCAGCCGACACCTTGAACTGTGTGGGCGTAAATGTGCCGATGTTTTTCGTAAACGGCTGCTTCTTCAAGTCGGCTATCTCTTCCTGGGTGAAGGTGTTGCTCTTGCCTGCCAGCGAGCCTAAGGTGCTTACCCGTTTGGTAGCGATGAGGTATTCGTTTTTCATGAAACTGTCTCCATCGGTAAACACGGGCCGCACATCCTGGTAGAACTGGATGCTGAGGAGTACAATCACCATGCCACACAAGTTGGCAAGAAAGAAACCGGCCAGCTGGCCGATACTGATATGTTCACGGAGGATTTTCCAGAGGAGGGAAGACATAGCGCTTAATTGGGTTAGACTTGTTTGGGGTTCGACTTACTTGGGTTCGATTGGGAATGCAAGACTTGCTTGGTTTTGACTTACTTGGGTTTCGACTATAAATGCAAGACTTGATGATAGGGCAGGTCTATGTGTTTGCCGATAGACGTAACAATCACACCTGCATTTTGTTTTTCTGCCTCCTGCAGGATGATGTCTCCCAGCAGGCGGCTGTTGGCTTCATCCAGGTGGCTCACGGGCTCGTCGAGAAACAGAAAATCAAACGGCTGGCAGAGTGCCCGGATGAAAGCTACCCGTTGCTGTTGTCCGAAAGAGAGCCGTCCGGTTGGCGTGTCTTTCTTCTCGGCTATGCCCAGCTGCTCAAACAAAGCCGCTATCTCTTTCTTCTTTTTGTGTCCGGTCAGGTTGTTTTTGAGCTGCACGTTCTCCCAGGCTGTCAGTTCGCTGAAAAGACGCAGGTCTTGAAAAAGCATGCTCAGTGAGCCCTTGCGCAATTGGGTCCACTGGCTCACTGAGTAGGCTTTGATGTTGGTTTCATCGAAAGTGATAATCCCTTGGTAATCGTTTCGGGATCCGTATAAATAACTGCACAGGGAGGACTTTCCCGTGCCGGAAGCGGCTTCAATCAGATAGCGTTCTCCTTTGCGGAAGGTAAGGTCTTGATGCCATACGTCCGAGGCGACCGACTGACGATCAGCAAACACTTCGGGAAGTGTTTGCTGTAGATGAATACGATTCATGATAGTATGATTACAATTTCGATGATATGTGAATGAAAACTACGGATGAATGTAATAGCCTGTTGTATTACAGATGAGTCAGTAGTCTGGCAAATTCTTTCAGCTGTTTCAAGGCGTTGACATCCTTGTTTTTCAAGGAAATCTTGTATTGGAACCGGTTATCTCCGAAGCTGAATGAGAAATAGTCTATCTGACCCACTTGCTTGATCAGGGCTTCTGTTCTCTTTCCACCGAAGCCGGCAGCCATTTTGACCACCGGGAGCTCCAGGATGGCATTGGCATTGATGACTGCATACAGCGATTCGCCTTTCATGTCGGAAGCATAGGTGGTTTCTTTGACCGATTTGTCGGCCGGTTTTCCGATGTTTTGGTAGAGAAGCTCATCGTTGGTGGCATAGAATTTCTTGTCTTTGATGCCATAAAACACATTCATTTCTCTGGACTTGTAGACATATTCGTTCGGACTGAGTTCCAACAAGTCTTCTCCTCTTTTCAGATTCAGGTCTTTTTTGTTCTGATAAATCTGCTGCAGAATTTTCCCGTCGTTGAAGTCGGCATAGAGTATGAAAGCGGGTGCTTTGGTGAGGTTGACATTGACCACACCTACGGAGATGTCTCCTTTCACTGCTTTGAACACTTGATTGAGCGCTTCGGCTTTGGCTACGGAAACCGACTGGCGGAACTCTTTGCTTTCCGACAGCAGGGAGTAGAACTTATCGCCGTTGAGATGAACACTACCGAATAAAATGGTGGAAGCCGGGAAGTAATCGTAGAACGTTCCTTTGATTTCATCCATTGCGTCCATCCGCTTTTCCAGCAGCGCCTGGGCCTCTTCATTCTCTGTGTAGAAACTGCCTTTGAGCAGGATTTCTCCCTTTTCAAAGTCGAGTCCGCCCATCACTTTTACCTCCTGCGGATTGAGCTCGGAGGGAATCATCTTGGTGTATTGCGCCAACTCGGGCGAGGGCTTTGCATGTGTGTCGGCAAAGAAGTTGATGTCGTTGTCCTGCTCTTCCATTTTCGTAAATACACGGCACGAAGCAATGCTGTTTTCAGCATTTTGCAGCATCAGTTGGGCAATGCCTTCTTTTACTTGCTCCAGTTGGGCAGTCCGCTTCACGTTGACCAGGATTGCAGTGGACTCATTGAAGGCAAGAATGCCGCCTTTGGCCGTGCTGAACCGGTAGGTCTCGGTCTCTTCTACGGGCTGGCAGATGTCTTCCTTTGCCATTAGATTGAGTGAATGGCGGAGGTCTTCTTCACTGTTTACCTTGGCTACCAGTGTGGTGTAAGGGAAGGAGGGAGAGGAGAAAACGTATACGGGTGCTGCCACGTCAATGCCCGATTCATCAGGCTGATGAAGAATCTTCTCCAGTTGCTGGTAGGTAGCAGCATTGATTTCTGTCTTGATGGCGTCCAGCAGTTTTTGTTTGGTCGCTTCATCCTCTTTGTCGTTCAGACCGGCCTTCTCAGCCAGTGTCTTGAAGTGGAAAGAGGCCACGACGGTTGCATCAGCCGGTATCACGTTGATATAGCCTTTGTCCTGTGAGCAGGAAACAAAGAAGGCAAGCAGTAAGGTGAGTACCGAGAGTCTTGTAATCATTTTCTTTTCCATACGAATGTCTTTTAAAATGAAACAATAAGGTTTGTAAAATCGTTGATTGGCTTCACCCGTTCTCTACTGGTTCATCAGGTTGAGTGTGTGGCAGGCCACCAGAGCAGCCGTCTCTGTGCGGAGCCGGGATTTTCCCAAGCTGATGGGTACGAATCCGTGTTCAATGGCTTTTTGTACTTCTTCTTCACTGAAGTCTCCTTCGGGGCCTATCAGCACAAGCGCATCTTCGCCCGGCGTGAGCGCTTCTTTCAGCTGTTTCTTCTCTCCTTCATAGCAATGAGCGATAAATTTCTGGCCTTCGAAATCCTGTTGGATAAAGGTGTGGAAGTCGGTCATCTCATTCAGTTTGGGAAGCCGTGCTTTGAGCGATTGCTTGATAGCCGAAACGAGAATTTTGCTGATTCGTTCGGTTTTGATGACCTTCCGTTCGGAAAACCGGCAGTTGAGGAAAGTCAGTTCGTCGAATCCGATTTCAGTGGCTTTTTCTGCAAACCACTCGTTACGGTCCATGTTTTTGGTCGGTGCCATGGCAATGTGCAGGTGGCAGGGCCAAAGCGGTTCCTGATAGCGGGTCTCTTTGATAGCTACCTGACACCGCTTGTTGGTGGCTGCAGTGATTTCTGCCTGGTAGAAATTGCCCTTGCCATCGGTCAGCGTTATTTCATCTCCGATGTTGAGTCGCAGCACACGCGTGCAGTGCTGGGCTTCTTCCTCCGGAAGTTCGTTGCTGACTTGTATGTCGGGTGTATAAAAAACGTGCATAACGATGTGTAGATTGATGGATTCTTACTTAGTGTTTACTTGCTTCCTTTTCGGGCTGGTGCTTGTATTTGAATACGAGCGCAAAGACAACGGCTACGACCAATGCATAGGCTGCAAAGACATACCATGCCGATTGCCATTGTGAGATCTGAGGCTCACTGCTGCTGAAATCGACAAAATGGTTCACAATGGCCTGTGCTCCCAATGTGCCGATAGTCGCTCCAAATCCGTTGGTCATGATGACAAACAATCCTTGTGCGCTGGAGCGGATATCCTTGGTCGTTTCCCTGTCTACAAACAGCGATCCGGAAATGTTGAAGAAGTCGAAGGCTACTCCGTATACAATCATGGAAAGGACAAACATCCACACACCGCTGCCGGGATTTCCGGCTCCGAACAGGCCGAACCGCAACACCCAGGCCATCATGGCGATGAGCATAACCTGCTTGATGCCAAACCGTTTCAAGAAGAAAGGAATGAGCAGGATGCAGAGTGTTTCAGAAATTTGCGAAAGAGAAATCAGGATGTTGGCATGCTGCACGCCAAAGGTGTCTGCATATTCTGGTATGCTTCCGAAACTGCTGATATACGGGTTGGCAAAGCCGTTGGTAATCTGTAAGGATACACCCAGCAACATAGAGAAAATGAAGAATAAGGCCATTTTCTTTTGTTTGAAGAGCGTGAAAGCACGCAATCCCAGCGCTTCCACCAGTGATTTGGAACTTCCTCCCTTGCTGACAGGGCATGCGGGCAGGGTCAGTGCATACACGGCATAGACCAGACCGATGAGGGCACAGGCAAAAAATTGTCCGTAGGAGTTCTGCAGTCCCAGCAAGTCGACCATCCACATGGAGCAGATGAAGCCTATGGTGCCGAAAATGCGGATCGGTGGGAAGGTCTTGATGGTGTCCAGACCGGCCTTGTCGAGGGCTGTATAGGCCACCGAGTTGGAAAGAGCCAGCGTGGGCATATAGAATGCTACACTCAGTGAGTAGAACGTAAACAAGATACTGAACTCGGCATGCTCACCGGCAGTCATGCCGTAATAGCCGGTAAGTCCCATGAAAAGGGCTGCCAGGAAATGGCTGATACTCAACAGTCGCTGTGCAGGTATCCAGCGGTCGGCGATGATTCCGAGAATCGCAGGCATAAACAAGGATACAATGCCTTGCATGGAATAGAACATACCAATGTGTCCGGCAAGACCCACTTTAACTAGATAACTGCCCATTGAGGTCAGGTAAGCTCCCCACACAGCAAACTGCAGGAAGTTCATGATAATCAGTCGAACTTTTATACTCATGATTTTTAAGCGTGTTTTTTTAGATTGATAATAACTGCAAATATACTATTTTATCGGATAGGGGAGCTGTTTTTAGAACAAAAAGGGTATAAAAAAAGAAGGGTATCTATCCCAGACACCCAATCTTTATTAACCTTAAATCTAATACCATGAAAAACACAGTGCAAAGATAAAGGTTTTTATGTTGTAAAACATACTGTTTTGCTATAAAACTTTCTGATATTAACGCTAATTAACTAAATTCGGTTCAAACAGATTAAAAACCGATGAAGAAATGGTTATTCCACATACAACACCAATCCTTTCAGGTATTCTCCTTCCGGATGGTATATATTCACCGGGTGGTCGGCCGGCTGTGTGAGCTGGTGAAGGATGCGCACACTTCTGCCCGACATGGCTGCAGCGGTAAATACAGCCGTACGGAAATTGTCTTTTGTCACTACCTGTGAGCAGGAGAATGTGAAGAGAATACCTCCGGGTTTGATTTTCTCAAACGCCTTGGCATTCAGCTTCCGGTAGCCTTGAAGGGCATTTCTCAACGCATCTTTGTGCTTGGCAAAGGCAGGAGGGTCCAGAATAATCAAATCATACTGGTCGCCCATCCGGTCGAGGTATTTGAATGCATCTTCGGCAAACGCTTCGTGGCGCGGGTCGCCTGGGAAGTTCAGCTCCACATTTTTGTTGGTAAGGTCGATGGCCTTGGCCGAACTGTCCACTGAGTGAACTAATTTAGCTCCCCCTCTCATGGCGTAGAAAGAAAAACCTCCGGTGTAGCAGAACATATTCAAGACTGAGCGGTCTTTGGCATAGCGCTCCAGCAGCGCACGGTTTTCGCGCTGGTCTACAAAGAAACCGGTTTTCTGTCCTTTAAGCCAGTCAACATGGAATTTGAGTCCGTATTCCTGGGCAATGTTGTCGCTGCTTCCGCCTTTGATGAAACCATTTTCAGGGAAGAGGTCGGCTTTGAACGGAAGAGTCGTTTCAGACTTGTAATAAATGTTTTCAATCCGGTCGCCCATGACTTCCGATAAAGCTTCGGCAATGGCCATGCGGTCTACGTGCATGCCGGCAGAGTGTGCCTGCATGACTGCTGTCTTGGCGTAAACGTCAATAACCAGTCCGGGAAGGTTGTCTCCTTCGCCGTGCACCAGACGATATGTGTTGTTGATGGGGTTGGTGGCAATGCCGATGCTGCGGCGCATGTCATAAGCCACTTCCAGCTTCCGTTTCCAGAACTCGTGGTCTACAGGTTCCTGCTTGAAAGAGAGTACGCGTACGGCAATACTTCCGATCTGGAAGTGTCCTTCTGCAATAAACTCCTTCTTCGATGTGTACACTTCTACTACTTCACCTTCTTCAGGTTCTCCGTCAATGCGGGCGATGGCACCGGAAAAAATCCAGGGATGGAATCTTTTTAGAGACTCTTCTTTGCCGGGTTTAAGATATACTTTATGCATGATCTAAATGGTTGTTTACGTGAAAATTAATGAATGATGATTGTGAAGAATGGGCTTTAGGACTTGTGCTCCTCCTGGGCTGTTTCTTCTTTTCTTTCCTCTTCCGGTTCTTTTTCTTCCGGTTCTTCGGGAGCTATTTCATAGTTGCCCGTGCGTTTCAGTTCCTGGAGCAGGTTGTAGATGTTCAGGCAGGCCCATGCATCCGTAGCTGCATAGAGCTTCTGTCCGTCGCTCAGCACATCTGCTTCCCAGTTGGACAATCGCTGGGACTTGGAAATCTTTTCACCGAACAGGATGGCGTAAATCTTCTGCAGACTCATGTCCTGGATGCCGAAAGCATGCACGTAGTCCTGCAGTTCAATGCAGTTCTGCTGCTTGAACGGGGCCCTTTTGCGTAGCATCATGAAGTCATCCCGCAGAGACAGGCCGACTTTGGTTACCGCCGGATTTTCAAGCAGGTCAATGAGTGGCTGTGTGAGTCCGGTCATGTTCAGGCGAAAGAGGAAACAACATTCTTCCGAAGAAATCTGCAAGAGGGCTACTTTATGGATATGCCCTTTAGTAAAGGAAGGACGTGTTTCGCTATCGATGCCTACAACCCGCTGGGCCTGAAGGTAATCTGACGCTTTTTTAATTTCCGCTTCGCTTTGGATGACGTAAATCCGCCCGGGAAAAGCTGCTTTGGGCAGCTCTTTCACTTCGTTTTTATCTATTTTTCTTCTAACAATCATTTTTATTTATTCATCGTGATGACAATGACAGCCTTCATCGTGGCAATGATCGTCATGTTCATGGCAATGGCAGTCATGCTCCTGGCAATGACAATCATTCTCTTGATAAAAGCAGTCGTCTGCTTCTTCCTCTTCTTCCTCTTCTTGGTGATATTTTACATCGTGGAGTGCACGGAGCGTGTTTACAAGCTTTTGTCCCCATAAAAGACCGAAATTCTCTTGGCAAAGCGCCAGCGAGTCGTTCATGGTTTCGTTCAGTCCCAGCTGGAAAACAAAAATGAAATCCCGGATGTCCTGATAGATGTCGGCCAAATCCTCAGAAATACATTTCTTGATAGGCTGGTCGCTGTAAACCATATCTTCCACGAAAACATCCAGGTAATCATCCTTTTCACCCATGAGTTCGGCCAGATTGAGGCGTAGAATTTCGTAAACCTCTTCTGTTACGTACGTTTCCAACTCTTCTTCACCCAGCCTTTCGCATGGAGGTAATAAAGATGCCTTCAAGTAGAGCAGGGGAAGGATTTTCAGTGATGTGTCTACGAAATCGCTGCGTTTCATGCTTTCTGCACGTTCCAGAAAGGCGCAGAATTCGGCGGCTACCGTTACGAATTCAATCACATTCTTGTCAAATATCGTTTGGCTTTCTTTTTCCATAATCCATGTTGATTTAAAACGCAAAGGTAAGAAAAAGGATTGAATGAGCGTAGTGCTCGTTATTTTTTTATTATTTTTGCACCTTAGAAATCGATTTAAGTAGTGTAATAATTATAGTTTACTAAGACTCATGGCAAAGAAAAAAACAGATAAGGAGCAAGAACAGACTCCCTCTTATCTCCAGAGAGCGGTGTCATTCTGCAAAAGTGAGACCCTTCAATTTATTGTTGGATTGTTTGTCGTTATTTTTACTGTTTTCTTGTTGTTGGCTTTTTCATCGTTCTTCTTTACGGGAGCTGCCGACCAAAGTATTATTGATAGCGGAAATCCGGCCGATTTGGCTATGGTAGACAATCATGTGAAGAACTATGCAGGTTCGCGCGGGGCTCAGCTTTCCAGTTATTTTATCAATGATTGTTTTGGCGTGGCATCGTTTTTCATCCTGCTCTTTCTGATGATGGTGGGGTTGAAATTGATGCGTGTCCGCAAGGTGCGTTTGTGGAGATGGTTTATCGGATGCAGTCTGTTGTTGGTTTGGTTTTCTGTCTTTTTCGGTTTTGCTTTCATGGATCAATACGAGGAGTCGTTCATTTATTTGGGCGGTATGCATGGTTACAATGTGAGCCGATGGCTGGTTTCTCAAATAGGTGAGCCGGGTGTGTGGATGCTTTTGCTGCTGGTTGGCATCTGTTTCTTTATTTATGTAAGCGCCCGTACGATAGGCTGGCTGCGTGATTTGTTTTCGCTGAAGTTTATCAAGCGCAAACCGAAGGAGGGACCGGTGGCTGCGCCTGAGCCGGCTGCTGCTCCGGTGGCCGCTGAGCCGGTGTTTGCTACCCCGCAACCGAAGGAGGTGAACTTTGCGCTGAAGGAGGAAGAGAGAGCAGAGGCTGTGGCGGAGGAGAAGAATCCGGATCCGGCGCATGAAATACCACTGGATCTTTCGCCGGAGGAAGTAAGACCGCTCGTTGCGGAACAAAAAGAAGTAACGATGACGCTCGAACCCCTGGCTTCGGAGCCCGTGGTGGAGGTGCCTGAAAAACGGCAGGAAGATGAAGAGCCGGGATTTGAAGTGGGACCTGTAACGGAGGAGGAAGAATACAGCGGACCGGAAATGGAACCGTATAATCCTACGAAGGACTTGGAAAATTACCGTTTCCCGACCATCGATCTGATGAAGCATTTTGATAACGATGATCCTACCATTGATATGGATGAACAGAATGCCAACAAGGACCGCATTATCAATACGCTCCGCAGTTTCGGCATCGAAATCAGTATGATTAAGGCTACGGTGGGGCCCACGGTGACACTGTATGAAATTACGCCCGAACAGGGGGTGCGTATTTCCAAGATCCGGGGACTGGAGGATGATATCGCTTTGAGTCTGTCGGCCGATGGTATTCGTATCATTGCACCGATACCGGGTAAGGGCACCATCGGTATTGAGGTGCCGAACAAGAACCCGAAGATTGTGTCGGGGCAGAGCGTGATCGGCAGCAAGAAGTTTCAGGAGTCTAAATATGATTTGCCTGTGGTGCTGGGTAAGACCATTACAAACGAGGTATTCATGTTCGACTTGTGTAAAATGCCGCACGTGCTGGTGGCCGGTGCAACCGGACAGGGTAAGTCGGTGGGTCTGAATGCCATCATTACATCACTGCTGTATAAAAAGCATCCGGCTGAGTTGAAGTTTGTGCTGGTGGACCCGAAAAAGGTGGAGTTCAGCATTTATTCAGTGATTGAGCATCATTTCTTGGCTAAACTGCCCGATGGAGGAGAACCGATCATCACGGATGTCACGAAGGTGGTGCAGACGTTGAATTCGGTGTGTGTAGAGATGGACACCCGTTATGACTTGCTGAAAATGGCGCATGCCCGCAACATCAAGGAGTACAACGAGAAGTTTATCAATCGCCGCTTGAATCCGGAAAAAGGACATAAGTTTATGCCTTATATCGTGGTGGTGATTGATGAGTTCGGTGATTTGATTATGACGGCCGGCAAGGAGGTGGAACTTCCTATTGCACGTATTGCGCAGTTGGCCCGTGCAGTGGGTATTCATATGATTATTGCTACACAGCGTCCGACTACCAATATTATTACGGGTACAATCAAGGCTAACTTCCCGGCGCGTATTGCGTTCCGTGTTTCGGCTATGATGGACTCGCGTACGATTCTGGACCGTCCAGGTGCCAACCGGCTGATTGGTAAGGGAGATATGCTCTTCTTGCAGGGAGCCGATCCGGTGCGTGTGCAGTGTGCGTTTATTGATACACCGGAAGTGGAGGAGATTACGAAATACATTGCCCGTCAGCAAGGCTATCCTACGGCATTCTTCTTGCCAGAATATGTCAGCGAGGATGGCGGCAGTGATTTGGGGGATGTGGATATGGGCCGTCTGGATCCGCTGTTCGAAGATGCAGCCCGGCTGATTGTGATTCATCAGCAAGGTTCCACTTCGTTGATCCAGCGTAAGTTCTCTATCGGTTATAACCGGGCCGGACGTATTATGGATCAGCTGGAAAAAGCGGGTATCGTGGGACCGGCTCAGGGAAGCAAGGCGCGTGATGTGCTGTGTGTGGATGATAATGATCTTGAAATGAGATTGAATAACTTTTTATAATTCGTATGCATATGAGTAGATTCGTTCGCTATATGGTTGTGCTTGGATTGCTTTTGTTGGTCTGTGCTCCGGGATGGGCTCAGCATGACGGGCAACAGGCAAAAAAAATACTGGATCAGACTGCAGAAACTTTCCGCCGTTCGGGTGGTGTGAGTGCCGGCTTTATGCTGAATCACTATTCAAACAAAGTGATTGACGGTAAAAGTGCCGGCTCTATCCAGCTGCAAGGTGATAAGTTCGTTCTGACAGCAGGTGGCATCACAACGTGGTTTGACGGTAGGACGCAATGGAGCTATGTGGCTGCCAACGGAGAGGTCAATGTGACGACACCTACGCCGCAGGAACTGCAGCAGCTCAATCCTTACGCCTTCCTTCAGCTTTACCGCCAGGGGTATGACTTCCGCTTGGGGACTGTGTCGTCCTTTGCAGGAAAGCAGGTGTGGGATGTTCTTCTGGTTGCAAATGCTCAGAAAGAAGAGTTTTCTCGTATCCGGTTGTATATTGCGAAGGACGGGTATCAGCCGCTTTTTATCCGGCTGGAACGGGAGGGTGAACCGGCTGGCAGTTGGACAGAAATAGTCATTACCGACTATCGCGTTCATCAGCATTATGAGGAGGCGTTTTTCACCTTCGACAGTAAGCGCTATCCGGATGCTGAAATCATTGATTTGAGATAATTAGTGATTTCAAAGCAGACACAAAGAGAGTGTATAGCAAGTAAAGAGTAAGTGTCTAACAAATATAAAACAAGTATATAGTAATTCATCTAAAGGGAATGAATATGGCAGAAGTAGAAAAAGTAAAGTGCCTGATTATTGGTTCAGGACCTGCTGGATATACAGCAGCTATTTATACGGGTCGTGCAAACTTGTCGCCTGTATTGTATGAGGGTTTGCAACCGGGTGGTCAGTTGACAACGACAACCGACGTGGAAAACTTTCCGGGTTATCCGGAAGGAATCAGCGGTCCGCAGCTGATGGAAGATTTGCGTAAGCAGGCCGAACGTTTTGGTGCGGATATGCGTTTTGGTATCGCTACTGCAGCAGATTTGAGTAAGGCTCCTTACCGCATCACGATTGATGATGAGAAGGTGATTGAAACAGAGACATTGATCATTGCAACGGGAGCTACGGCTAAGTATCTTGGTCTGGATGATGAGAAGAAATATGCCGGTATGGGAGTCAGTGCTTGTGCTACTTGCGACGGTTTCTTCTACCGCAAGAAGGTGGTAGCCGTTGTCGGTGGTGGAGACACTGCCTGCGAAGAGGCTGTTTACCTGGCAGGATTGGCATCCAAAGTGTATCTGATTGTTCGTAAGCCTTATTTGCGTGCTTCTAAAATCATGCAGGAACGTGTGCTGAATCATGAAAAGATTGAAGTGCTGTTTGAACACAACGCTGTGGGTCTGTTTGGCGACAACGGTGTGGAAGGCGTTCATTTGGTAAAACGCGTAGGCGAACCCGATGAGGAGCGCTATGACGTGGCTATTGACGGCTTCTTCCTGGCGATTGGCCACAAACCCAATTCGGATATCTTCAAAGAATATATTGATACGGATGAGGTAGGCTATATCGTTACTGAAGGTAGCTCTCCACGCACAAAGGTGCCCGGAGTCTTTGCTGCCGGTGATGTGGCCGACCCGCATTATCGTCAGGCTATCACAGCAGCAGGAAGTGGTTGCAAGGCTGCTATCGAAGCAGAACGCTACCTTTCGGCTAAAGGGTTGCTGTAATCCATTCCAACGAGTTGAAAGGCATGTCCGTCATCTCTGACGGCATGTTTTCGTTCATATAAAAAACGGGTCCCTGTTACATTACGTGTGTAGCAGGGACCCTTCTTATATAT
>Tibetan_p1__coassemble_206_pt1 | contig 35780 bp, 29 predicted proteins | sample Tibetan_p1__metabat2_high_PE_015 | metagenome-assembled genome bin Tibetan_p1 | reverse complement strand
GGATCGTTATAACCATTCATATAAGAAACCAAACATGCATTCGCACGAACTTCACCCCAGCCATCCACTACAGAATAGCCGTTCACACCTTGGTTACTGTTTGTTGTATCCCAAGCACTGTCTTCAACCGAAGCCATCACACCGTCTGCCACAGCCTCTTCTGCCTTTTGCTTAGCAAATTCCGGTTCGATGCCTGAAATTCTGATAGCCATACGCAATTTCAGCGTATTGGCAAAACGCAACCACTTACCAGTGTCACCATTAAAGAACTGGTCCACACTTACCAAAGAAGCATACACCTGACCATTGAGCGATTTCAACACGGCAATAGAAGCATCCAGATCGTCAAACATAGCATGCCAAGCAGTCGGTTCATCATCATAAGCCACAGCAGTGACACCCTGCTTAATCTGAGTGTAAGGCAACGGACCTTGCAAGCAAGCCACACGCATCATAGCAAACACACGTGTCAGCTGAGCCAGCGCATACACAGTACCCTGCTTGTTAGTCAGCGTTTCAATCTTAAACAAGTTCGTCAGAATCTTGCCGTTGAAATCATTGAATGTTGCTTCATTAAAGTTGAACACCGGATTATAATAAGCGAACAGATTTTCACCCTTGTTCCAAGTAGTAGGCGTAGTGACCTGGCCGCTATGACAAGCCCACATCGTATTGTTCATCTGGCAAGCGTTCTGCTGAGAAGAAGCATACACTTCAAACATCTTCGACAGCAAATCAACCGCCGGAACCGTAGTAGGTTCGTACGGATTGGTATTATATTCTTCAAACTTGGATGTACAACTAGCCATCAACAGCATTGCAGCACCCAAACCCATATATTTTACTAGTTTCATATCTTCGAATTATTTAAAATTGAAATTTCACATTGAAACCTAAGTTTCTCGTATTTGGCAACATGTAAGCATCAAATCCCTGATAGAAGTTAGAACCTGCCGAAGTTGTCAATTCCGGATCGAAAGGTGCTTTACAGTAAATCATCCACAAGTTCTTACCTACAAAGCCTACAGTCATAGCCATCTTGTTGTTGAACCACTTCTTAGGAAGCGTATAATTCAAGCTCAATTCACCCAAGCGAACGTTGTTGGCGCTATAAGTATAATAATAGGCATTACCGGCAATCGTTGTATAATATTCTTTCGCATCTACTCTGGACTGGTTAATCAGCACACCGCCAGCATCACGAGCGTCAGCAGTAGCCTTAGACACACCGGCAGCATCCAAGTTAGATTGCGTTTCACTGATAACGATACCACCCAGACGAGCCGTAAATGTCATGCCCAAGTGAAGTCCCTTATAACCGAAACCGAGATTCCAACCCATGTTCACCTTCGGCAAGATAGAACCCAGGTAGTTTTCTTTGTTTTCCACATCCAAACCAGTTTCAGGGTCATTCAGGATATAGCCGTTGATATCACGTTTCAGCACACGGCTAGAATAAACATCACCCATCGAACCGCCTACACGGAGAAGCAGACGAGCATCAGTCTGTCCATACTTAGCCATTTCCAATTCAGGAAGAGTCAGCAACGAACCGTCAAAATAGTTGTAAACCTTATCAGCCAGTTCCTTCACCTCATTGCGGTTCCAAGTCAACGTATAAGAAGTGTTGAAAGAGAAATCCTTCCATTTCTTATCATAACCCACTGCCATTTCGATACCTTCGTTCAAGATGTTACCACTCTGCAAAGGAATAGTAGAATAACCAGAAGTAGAAGACAGACCCGCATTGAATGTCTGGTTGAACGTATTAGAACGGTAATAAGTAAAGTTCAAGCTGAAATCATTGAAGAAACGAGCGTCCAGACCCACTTCCCATGATTTAGTACGTTCCGGTTTCAGTTTCACGTTCGGGTAGCGCGTAGTAGGATTCCAAGATTGAGACTGTTCATCATACGGATAAGTGATACGAGTCATAAAGCGGCTATACGCATTACCTACTTCAGTATACGAACCACGAACTTTCAAGAATGTCACCCAATCCGGCATGTGGAAAGCTTCCGACAAGATAGCAGACATACCGATAGAAGGATAGAAGAAGCACTTATAGTCAGAGAAAGCCAATTTAGAGTCCCAGTCGTTACGGCCAGAAGCAGTCAGATACAGCATTGATTTCCAACCAATTTCAGCATTGACAAACAAAGCTCTTGTATGATCGTGCCATCCAGACTGTTTTGCTTTCCAAGCTTCCTTAAAGTTAATATTATGCACTGCGAAGAAGTTAGGATTCTTCAAACCGCCCGAATAACCGATTGTTTCATACTGAGAATCGTTCAAAGAAGCACCCAAGTTGACATTTACAGACCAGTCATTGAAACGCTTGTTCACCGTACCAATCACGTCGGCATAAATATTCTTGGAACGAGACAAGATATCCGAATAGCTACCTCTGTCACCATTATCCAGTTTACCGGTAGAAGCGTACACTTTTTCAGTGTAACGGTTTTCATAGTTATCCACTTTCACACGTCCCGTCACATCAAACCAGTCGAAAATCTGATACTTCAAAGAAGCATTAATCATATAACGAGTCTTGTGATTTTCACGCAACTGACGGTTTTGAATCCAGTAAGGGTTGGCCAAACCACTGGAAGTATCACCATAAGGCCAGAACTGTTCCATCAAATCATAAGAACTGTTGTAGCGTTCAAACATACGAACGTCATCGAAGTTTTCGCTACGCGGGAAACGGTAAATAGCCGGCAACGGGTTATTGTAATAACCTTGCGAAACCATGTTCTTATCATTCTGGATAATATAGCTTGCACCAGCATCCAACGTCATCTTGTCATTCAAGAAGCTAGTTGTGTTGCGAACAGAGAAGTTATAACGGTTATAACCACTGTTAGGCAAGATATTGGATGTATTGGTTGTAGAAGCAGAGAAGTAAGTCTGGTTCTTCTGATTACCCGTTGACAAAGAAACGTTGTTGATAATATTAGCACCCGTTCTGAAGAAGCCTTCCGGATCATAATTACTGTTGACAATCGGTCCCCAGCTTGAGTTCACACTCGGCAAGTTACCATATTTACTTTGCATCTCCGGCAACATAGTTACCTTAGAGAAAGTAGTATTGTTAGAAACAGTCACGGTTGTTTTATCCTTGGTACCTTTTTTAGTTGTGATCAAAACCACACCGGCAGCAGCAGCATTACCATACAGAGCAGCAGCCGACGGACCTGTCAACATAGAGATTGATTCAATATCTTCCGGGTTGATATCGGCAACACCATCCGTACCCGGCTGAGTACTGAAGATACCGCCACCATCGCCACCGTTCATCATATTAAACATAGGCACACCGTCGATAACATACAAAGCCAAGTTGTTTGAAGAAATAGACTTCACACCACGCATAACCACACGTGAAGCACCACCGGCCGTACTGGATGAATTGATAGTCACACCAGCAACCTTACCATTCAAAGAAGACACGAAGTTGGCATCCTTGATGGTGCTCAGTTCATCACCACTCACCTGTTGTACATTATAAGAAAGAGCTTTTTCAGAACGCTTGATACCCAAAGCAGTTACCACCACTTCTTCCAGCTGTTCGCTGTCTTCCTTCATCACAACTTTGATAGGTGCAGTTGTAGCAGCCACTGTCTGAGTTGAATAACCGATATAACTGATTTCCAACATAGCCCCTTCTGATGCTTCAAGCGTAAAGTTACCATCCAAATCAGTCACAGCGCCATTGGTGGTTCCCTTCACCAACACACTGACACCGATCAACGGTTCGCCCGCTGCATCTACTACATTACCTTTTACAGTAATTACTTTTTTTGATTGAGCCGGAGCATTGACTGCCGTTCTGGCCTTTGACAGTACAATATGTCCATTGGCAAAAGAATAAGTTACCGAAGTACCCTTCAACACACGATTCAGCACTTTAACTACCGATTCATTCTTGGCAGTTACGGATACATCATGAGCATTTTCAACATCAGCGATGTTGTACACTACGGGCGTAGCTGTCTGCCGCCCGATTTCTTCCAAAACTTTAGTTAACGGAGCTTTGGAGAACTCCAAACTTACTCGTTGATTCTGAGCCGACGCCATGATAGACATAGGCACTGATGACATCAAGAGCAGGAAACAAAGGCATTTGCTTTTCAATGATTTCTTCATTTCTTAGCTAGATTTTTAAATTTACATTCAGTTAACAAAAAATGCATTTTTATATTGCTGTACACTAATTATACAAATCATCCTCAAAGTATACTAAACAGAAATGAACTATTTTTAAGGAAATCTGAATATTTTCTGCATATAACTACTACAATCAATGAAAAAATCATAAAAAAGTGTCTAAGGATGACCAGCTAACTATCCAAATCCATCGAGCTACTCTACCCTCTTCACCCAATAACCATTACCAAACTGCGTGTGCACCCGCCTGCCCAGCTGCGCCAACAGCTTACTGAAAGTTGATGGTGTGCAACCCCGTAGCACAGCCGGGTTCTGACTCTTCAAAATCATATAAATCTGAGCAGCCGAAAGCAGATAGGCCTTCTCATCCCCCGGCTCAGCAAAGCGAAACGTACCCGCCAGCAGTTCCTCTGCAGGCGTTGTGCGATAAAACGACCGGTTCGCCTGTTCCATCCGCCGTTCCTCGTCCTTGCTGAACCAGCAGCGTGCGCCCTGCTCCAGTTCCTGCTTCAACTGTGCATACAGCTGACCGTAGTCCACCGGCGTAGAACAATCGATGACCTGCTGCACCTCCACACAGATAAAACGGCGGCTTCCGCTCAGATCCGTCAACAAATCGCGGCGATTACTCGTACCGATGAAACTCGCAATACGCGGCAACGGTTCCCCGCTACGCTTATATGCCCTACGAATATTCAGACATTCCATCTGCATCAGATTCTTCAGCTGCGGCATCCGCGACGCCGGCAGACGGTCGAACTCATCCAAGTTAATCAGCCCAAACGAAGCCAATTTGTTTTCCGCTCCACTAGGATTCGTCAAGTCGAAACTCTCTGTAAAATACATCTGCAGCTCCTGAGGCAGCAGCATCCGGCAAAACGTAGACTTCCCAAGCCCCTGCCTTGTGCTCACTAAAATCGGAGCCACACTATTGGCCCGCTTTCCGGCTGTTTCCGGACACACCGCGCCGCACGCCTCCATCCACTGCGCCGTCGTGGCCAGCATCCAGCGGTGAAACAATTCCACCCACAACTTGTCGACCGATACCCGTTGCGCCAGCGGATTCACCCTGTCAATACCGTCCCACTGCGGCAAACGCTCCATAAAAGCGGCAAAAGGATGATAAGCCGACACCTCACACGACTCCACATACCGTTTCACGTCCCGGTCCCAGCAAGTGATTCCCGCCTGCAACACCTGCAGACTGATACTGTTCAGTAAGCGGCTGTCCACCGGCTGAAACACATCCTCCCCTACCTTCGCACACTCCGTACGGTCTGTGAGCCGGTTGTAGCGAAGCACATAATGCTGCCGCAGAAAATCCATCATTTGGTGTAACGACTGCAACTGAGAAGACACACGGATAGTTGCATCGGATGAAGAAGCCTTTGATGGTGCCTCATCGGCTCTATGGTTCATAGCGAACCACTGACGAAAAATAGAAATAATCCAATTCATACATTTACAAATAAAAGACTTGCAAATATAGAATAGGCATCTTCCGGCATGATCGGTTTCAGGCGCTTTCTGCAAGATAAAAGCGATTATAATCTATTAATGTCAGTTTGACCCGACAAATGAATTGACTCGTTCACCGAAAAGCTACACGTTGGAAATGTAAAGTGCCAACTTAGCACTCGTAGATTGGTAACTTTGAATCCGCAAATGGGCAACTTTAGGAAGACAAAGCGGCACTTTAGGAACCAAAAAGCATAGCTTTAGGGGACATAAACCTATAGGTTTATAAATACAAATTACCCGTGTTGCTGTATGTTTCTACTCATAGCTTTCACCGATGCAATTCAGTCATTATCCTCTGTTTTTCCATGTCGCCTAAAGCAGTTTCATCGTAACTCACTATCATTCATAGGAGTTACGATGAAACATTCATTTGGCAGTACACATTCAGTATAGTCTTACTAACATTCTACAATCACATTCATAAATGAACAACTATCTTGATGAACTATACAACAAACACAAAAGTGATGTGAAAGTCATGTTTAAAAACATGCTCATTAAAGTTGGTCATAAATTATTTGAATACTTCAAAGAAAAATCCTAAATTCAAACGAAAACTAATAAATAGCAAATGATGAGACTTACATTCTTATTTTTAATTGTTTTGTTGGGAGGATGCATGTCTCCCTCTTCACCCCCTTTGAAGGACATACATCAACGGGCTGTTGATTTGTTGGCTCCACTTTTAGATAGCGGATACATACAGACAAAATTTGTTTTAGCACAAGAAATAGCATTCAATGATTCTAATAGAATCTTTAAAGTAGAAGCTTCAGATTCACCCGCATCTGAATTAGGAGAATTACCATCTAAAGTAATCAAATACAAAAATGCCTATATTTGCTTTATTTATGAAGATATTAGCATGCCTGAAATGTCACGGACAGAACTGTTTGAACAGGGATATGTACCTGATTCCAACTTTTGGTTAAATGAGCATTTTGTAATTGAACGATGGGCATTAGCTCTCCGTAGATATGAAAATAAGCAGGTTTTGATAAAGGAAAAAGAGGATAAAGAGTCTTTTACTATTGACTATCCAGAACTATGGCCTTATTTGTCAGGTAACCATTCAGAGGATAGAGCACTTGGCATTGTGATGGATACTCATGAGATAGTGGTTAATAAGGCATATGCTTCCCAACTGGACAGTCTGAGTTTGGATAGTTTAAAAACATACATAGACAGATTTATCGGATATTTTTATATGGTTAACCCTACAGATTCAGTAGTGACAGTATCGAAAAACGAGCTTAATGATATGAATTTTGCAGTAGTAAATGGAAAAGACACCTTGAATCTTATTCCATTTGACTCATTACCTATCATCATAAAGCCTAATGACTATAAGTTACTACGTTTCAACAGTGAGTCTCCACATGCCTTTCTTAAAAAATTGCCAGATGAAGATGTATGGATGTCCATGTATAAGCTATTTAGAGACTCTACCTTTTGCTTTTTGAAGGTCAATGGCCGGGATACAAATTATAGAACTTTACATAATGATGCTAATATTTTTTGCGAAATGGATACTTTAACTGGCTATAGATACCCATTTTTGGAGTTTGGTCACGGGTTGATTTACAATAAGAATGTTTACAATACAGATGAAAGAGGATATAAGTTTCGAGGATGGTAACTATCAGAAATAATTACTTTATGATTGTATATTCCATAGTGTTTATAAAAGTATAAAATCGAATTGATATGAGAAAGTTTATTTATACTGTATTGCTTATTGTTTTGGGAAGTTGTACGTTACCCCAAAAAACGCCGGAAGATATTAAACAACGTATCGCACGGCAGGTTGAATTGTTGCTGGATAGCGGTTATTTGACATCCACTCCCTATATTGAAGTGTATGAAGTTGTTTCTAATGATTCGAGTGTGATATATACAATTATGCAATCAGACTCTCCTGCTTCATCCAATGCAGAATTGCCTTCAAAAGTTATTCAACTGAAAGGACATTTTCTCTGTTTCATTGAATTGGATGAACCGGAGTTATCCAGAACGGAACTTTGGAAACAGAATGTGGTAAAAGATTCATTATTTAATGAAAACCAGTTCTTGGTTGATTCATGTTATTGGCTATTCGCCTGTAAAAAATATGGGAACCAACAGACTCTTGTACAAATTAAATTTCCGCAAGAAATTGGACTTTCAGATTATCACATACCATATGATTATGAAATAGCAGAGTTATGGCCTTTTTTCTCTGGTGGCAAGCCCTATGGAAAATCTGCATTAATTGTATTAGATTCTTACTATCTCATTGTTAATCAGCAATATGCTAACAAACTCTACGATTTAGAGGTTGACAAGTTTAATGAATATACAGATACCATATATGGTGATATATTTTTCAAAAACCTGACCGATTCCGCTATGACTTTGTATGATGGATCTATCAAAAAACAATTTGCTATCCTAAACGGAAAAGATACTTTGGAACTCAAACTGACTACAGATTTGCCTGTAACAATACCATCCGGAAAATATATTTATTTGAAATATATTATTGACCGTCCGTATGCTTTTACTCAAAAACTTCCTACTTCGGACACTTGGATGTCAATGTACCGACTGTTTTGTGATTCCACTTTTTGCTTCTTGAAGATTAACGGAGTTGATCAAAAATATCGATTGATGCACAATGATAAAGGTGGGGTAAATTTTATGCGTACAAATACCCCCATTCAATCACGAATATTTTATAATGCCGGTATTGATAATAAAGAAGAAAGAACGGCTCGATTTTTCAAATGGAAGTAAGTCTATGTTTGAAATATGAAATTATCATATACTTCTGTTATATGTTATTTAGCATTTTTGAATAGATATTTGTAATTAGAAATTGCTTTATTGGTATTATTCTGTTATATTTATAGCGTTATTTTTGATAAAATAACTAAATGGTATATTCAGTAATAGTCATGATAAAGTACCTGTTATTCCTCCGCCCCATCGTTATGCTGCTTACTTTCATTATAAGCAGCATAACGACAACTTCCTATTCCCAAAGCATAGGACGCAATTACATCCTTGCCAGGACATTTACAGATTCCATAGGAAAGTCAAGTTTAGATTCCGTCTATTACTATGACGGCTTGGGACGGCTGGAGCAGACCATACTCCGAAATGCTTCCTTGCAAGGAGAGGACATAATCACCCTGAGCTGTCATAAGGAATATGATTCTTCCCAGCTATCGGTTGTCCGCCGGGAAGATGAAGACGGCAACGCCACTTTTGAGTTCACCGATAAGTCCGGGCAACTGCTATTGATACGACAAATTCTTCAAGCCTCATCGGGAAGGCAACAGATGGAAAGACAAAAAAATAATAGATTTACATTCTCATCCCAATAATGGCCAAGCCTCTAACAATGATATGAACCTTCTAAAAGTAGAGACTGGTGCTATTTATTTTACAAAAAACAAAGAACTTTTGTTTTATAACAACAGCAACGCTCGCATCAACAATGAAAGCTACAAAATAAACACTAGTCGCGAACTTTTGAATAAACTAAACGAAAAATTTATAAAACAATGAAAAACAGATTATTTTACCTAATACTTTTTTTTGTCATTGTTGGTTGTAATCAGCCTACACTTGACAAGATACAAAAGGCAGCCCAAAGACAAGCTGAACTATTAGTCGACTGCGGTTTAGTACAAAATAAACATATCATACTCAACGAAGTAGCTATTAATAAAAATTATCATATATATCTTATTACAGACTCTGAGTTCCCATTTGCTGCCACTTTAGAATCTCCTTCAAAGATTATTCCCTACAAAAATAGTTTTATATGCCTGCTTGAATTGGATGAACAAAAAATGTCCATCGCTGAAATCAAGAAGAAAACAGGCTATTTAGGTAACCCTATGATTGAGATAGATGATTTACCCAAATGGTGTGTAGCCGTATCGACAAACGGGAAAAGAAGAAAAATAATAGAACTCTCAGAGTTAGAAAATAGTAAGTCATGGTTTGATATGGTTGAACTATGGCCATACTTGTCTGGATATGTAAAAGACAACCCTATACAGATGGGTATAATGACCTACAATATTCGATTAAAGCAAGGTTGCATCCTTACTTCTCATACAGATAGCATAAAGAAACAATTATTAGCTCATAATGCACAAAATATAGATTGTATATTTGGCGATATTTATCTGAAAAACAATACAGACTCGTGCATTAACTTATCCTCAAACAGAGAAGAAATGTATGCAATCGTATATGACAAGGATAGTCTTTTTTTATCATTAACCGACTCATTACCTATTGAGATTGCACCATACCAAAGTGTGATAGTATCATACCGAAGTTTACCTCATCAAACAAATAATCATTTCTTTGAAAAATTAGCCACAAAAGAAGATTCGTGGACACTCCTGCACAACCTCTTTTGCAGCTCTACCTATTGCATAATGAATATAAACGAAGAAAAAACAGGGTACCAGATTATGTTTCAAGATATTGGGAACTATGAATTTGAGGTATTCAATCCATTAAATCAGAAATTGACAATGATATATCTTCCTTACATATATGACAAAGATGAAAACATATATCAAAATACAAGATTCTGGTACAACGAATGGAATAATAGAACAGATGCTGAAAGAGAAAAAATAGAAAATAAAGTGGAGAAAAAAATGTACGAAAGAAAAAAAAGAGAAATGGTTCAACGTACGTATTTGAATTAGCCTTCAAAATTACTTGTAATTTATAAACATCATAAAAACATGAAGTACTATGAACTATTTTATTGTTAATAATAGCTTAGAAGAAAACCTTGTTGGACGCGATTACCCACAAGCGTATGATTTCATAAAAGGATATAACGAAGAAGCTCCAGATTCTTTGCTCAGTCTGTATGACTATTGGGATTCATTTCCTAATTATATTCCAAATCTTGATGGTGTCAAGCTTGCTGGATGTGCCAAACTAACAGATTTTGTCAGTGATGGCTTTGGTAGTAGAATGCAGATAGTAAGTCCTAAAGCTAAACTTACCCTGGAACAGTTTAACTTATGTGCTCATAAGTTTTATCCGCTGGGACTTTATAAAAGAAAAATCAAGCATGAATATTTTCTATTTTTTGATGGAGAAAGTTGTGCTAAATATGTGGATTATAAAAAAACTTCATTCCGTACACTTAATTATGCAGATGATTCCTATTCAGAAGAATTTTACATACAATCTGAGAAAGAATATTGGGAAAGAAGAAATAAACTCGAACAAGATGGAATCTTCGGAAACATTAATGGAAAAAAAATAGTGATGAGTCATGATTTTCCTAAATATGTTCTTTTTACCATCGGATTTCTTGATGGAAATACTTATGTAAGTGAACGCTTAAAAGAAACTATCGAACATGCAGGATTAACGGGGTGGGTTTTTAATCCGGCTACTCATCTGATTGTTGAAGACTAATATTTCTATATACTATGTGGTATTGTTTATTCCTCCGCCTCATCTGGATGCTAATTACCTTTATATTAAGTAGCATCCAGATAACTTCCTAAAAAGAAAAAAAGAGGAATATTACAATAGAACTATTTGGAGGTAGATAACAATGAATATAATCGTAGATAATTATCGTGTAAAAGAGTTCTTTTTTCGTACTTTTCCAGAACAAAGAACATTCTTAAATAACTTAGATAATAGTCAAATCTTAGAATTGGAAGATACTTTTGGTGACTATTACTATTGTTATATCTTCTGTAATTCAATCACAGGCGAAAAAAAAATAGTTCTTTCGTTTAGTTGTGATTTAACACCAGACGAAATTTCTGTTTGTTTCTGGAGTGGGAAAAAGATTGTGCTTCTTTATTTGGGACAATGTTTATATTTAATAGACTATAACAATCTTACTATCAAACCCATTGATTTAACGAGCCCAATTATTGGATTTTATCAAATAGATAACAACAATATGCTTGTTTTAGAGGAAACAAATATAAGAACAATTAATACAAAAGGAGAAATTATAAAAGAAATGACAACTGATTTAATTGTCGATTATTATATAAAGAATAATAATTTATATGCACATTCTGAATACAGAGAATACGTATATCAGTTATAGATTACTTTATGGTTGCATATTCCATAGTGTTTATAAAAGTATAAAATCGAATTGATATGAGAAAGTTTATTTATACTGTATTGCTTATTGTTTTGGGAAGTTGTACGTTACCCCAAAAAACGCCGGAAGATATTAAACAACGTATCGCACGGCAGGTTGAATTGTTGCTGGATAGCGGTTATTTGACATCCACTCCCTATATTGAAGTGTATGAAGTTGTTTCTAATGATTCGAGTGTGATATATACAATTATGCAATCAGACTCTCCTGCTTCATCCAATGCAGAATTGCCTTCAAAAGTTATTCAACTGAAAGGACATTTTCTCTGTTTCATTGAATTGGATGAACCGGAGTTATCCAGAACGGAACTTTGGAAACAGAATGTGGTAAGAGATTCATTATTTAATGAAAACCAGCTTTTGGCTGATTCATGTTATTGGCTATTTGCCTGTAAAAAAAACGAAGACCAACATGCGCTTATAAAAATTAACATTCCGCAAGTAGTTGGTCTTTCTGATTATCACATACCATATGATTATGAAATAGCAGAGTTATGGCCTTTTTTTTCTGGTGGCAAACCCTATGGGAAATCAGCTTTAATAGTCTTAACTTCCTACGAACTTATCGTTAATCAGCAATATGCTAACGAATTTTACGATTTGGAAGTTGACAAGTTTAATCAATATACAGATACCATATATGGTGATATATATGTCAAAAACTTGACCGATTCTGCTATGACTTTGTCTGATGGATCTATCAAAAAACAATTTGCTATCCTAAACGGAAATGATACTTTGGAACTCAAACTGACTACAGATTTGCCTGTAACAATACCATCCGGAAAATATATTTATTTGAAATATATTATTGACCGTCCGTATGCTTTTACTCAAAAACTTCCTACTTCGGACACTTGGATGTCAATGTACCGACTGTTTTGTGATTCCACTTTTTGTTTTTTGAAGATTAACGGAGTTGATCAACAATATCGACTGATGCATGGTGATCAAGGTGGATTTAATTGTATGTACACAAAGCAACCTTGGCAATCACGAATTTTTTATAATGCCGGTATGGAAAATAAAGAAGAAAGAACGGCTCGATTTTTCAAATGGAAGTAAGTCTAGGCTAAAAATGGTGACGGAATTTCTACTATTTGTATTGTTGAAAGGAAAAGTATAAAGATAAATACAATAGAGTTTTTTAAGAGAAATTATTACAATTATTACTATTCAACTATATATTGGAATCCTAATCTTGGGAGTTTAAACAGTAGTATTGTAATATCAACAGCTACAATTTTAAATCATGAAGCTGCACATGCTCTAGAACATAAAACAAAGTATTAAAAATAATATTTATAATTTATTTATGATCACAGTAAAATATTTTTTTCGTCTTTTAATAGTAACATGTATTTTAGCGCAGCAATCATGCAACTTATCCCATAAAAATAATTATGAAACTGCAGTGCTTAGCGATATATTCAGTGATTTAGCAGAAGAAATAGGAGCATACGATAAATTCGAAACTCCCCCTGCACCTGAAAAAGAATTAGAAAATGCAATTATTCTACATAATGACATATCTAACCAACTTATAAAAAATGATACGCTAAAAGGAAATAGTTCCTGTGTTCACAAGACTGCAGTAATAGCTGTTTACGATACATTGGTTGCTTGTCACGGATTAGACTTAGACCTTAGTGAAATTCAAAATCATTTACCTTCAGAGGAGTACAACACAATATTAAGCAAGTTTAATCATTCATCAGTAAAGAATCAAGCATTGGATCTATCACAATTAGCAATGAAAGGAAATCTCTACTTGAAGTCTTATTCTGTTTTTCAAAAAGGACTGAACATATGGAAGAAAGAAAACGATGACTATATGTTTCTTGGAGTTTTAAAGTTATCAAGGATATATTTTGATAAAAAAAAGCAACTAGGGCTTTTTTATTGTTCTTTCGCATGTGGAAGGCTTTGTGGCGAAGAACTAATTGTTTGCATAAAAAAGAAAACAAAGAAGTGGATTATAGATAAAACAATTTTATTAAGCGTATCGTAAAATTCAAATTAAGTGAACCTGTTGGCGGAATAAAAATAGTATCTTTAAGAAATAGATATTGAAATATCAAAATGTATACTGTATGAACAATAAGTATCCCCATTATTTATACTGTATTGCTTTTTTCTTCGGGGGAGTGGTATACTCCCCAAAAGAACAACATTCCCAAAATTAAAAAGAAATCAGGCAATAGTACAGATTGATTTTCACTTCATCGGACGAATGATCACCTGATTCTCCACAACCTCATATTGGAAATGACGGGTCAGCGAAAGTGTGGAAAGAATCTTCTCCAAAGACGCGTCTGTTTTGAAGGTACAAGTGAAGCGCTCATCCTTCAAAGAGGGATTTTTGAAGGCCACTTTTACATTATATACTTTGGAAAGACATTCCATGATTTCATCCAACGATTTGTTTTCAAAGTGCAGTTCTCCTTTAATCCACAACAGCACATCTTCGGGATGGTTGAAAGCATATAATTCGGTTTGCTTCGTGGTTTTGTCTACAGACAATGTCTGTCCCGGAGAAAGTTGAAGTCCATCTTCATCGGCCTCATCGGTGTGCATCTGCACACGTCCTTGAAACAAAGTGGTGACTACCTGCGGTTCACTCCGGCGGGCACGGACATTAAACTTGGTACCCAGCACTTCTGTCAGCACACCGTAACTGTTGACCACAAAAGGCTTGACAAGGTTTCTTTTCACTTCAAAGTAGGCTTCCCCCTCCAGATGAGCTTCGCGCTTGCTGAACAGACCACCCGACTTATAGGTTAATTCCGTAGAAGAATTGAGCCACACACCTGTGCCATCGGGCAAGACTACCCGAGCACGTTGTCCGGGCAAAGTACTGGTTTGAAAAGTGGAGGAAGATGCAGAATCATAAAGGCTAAGCAAAACACCGGATGCCAAAATCAGCCCGGAGAAGAATGCGGCCACAGCTACACCATAACGTTTCCACCAAGACAACGGCTGCTGGATAGCCGGCTGCTGAGGGTGAAAAGAATCTGCATGGCTTGCCACTTGTTTGCGGAATTTCAGCAAAGCAGCTTCCACATCGGCCCGCTCGTAGGCATCTGCACATTTGGCCAATTGGGCAGTATAATAAACCTGCTTTAAACGACGACGATTCTCTTCCGACTGAGCCACCCACTCTTCTACTTCAAGTGCCTCTAGTTCGGAAAGGTCACCATTCAAATAAGACAGTAATTGTATTTCTTCCATGTTAAAATATTCCTTAACCAACGCATCTCTCACCTGAATCTTAAGATACGCTTTAATATAAATACAAATGAGCGACCAAATATACTAATAAAAAAAGTAATAAATATGATAAACGAATATTTATTCACGAAGATAAACACACCGATTACAGTACTTTAAAAAAACAACCTGTTTCACTCGAAAACAAGACAGCAAGAACAATCCTGCACCACAAACTGTAAAAATCTATAAGTCGAAGGGAGCAAACGTTTTGAATAACAAAAAAAATGACTAAATTTGTCTTCTTATAAAAAAACTAATGGATAATCTCGCTTATACTATTCAGACTTTGAAATCTGGCAACCAGGAAGCTTTTGAAAAGCTGTACAGATTTTATTACAAGGGGCTGTGTGCTTTCAGCGCTCAATTCGTCTCTTTTGCCGAAGCCGAAGAAATAGTGCAAGACACCATGTTGTGGCTATGGGAAAACAAGGATAAGATTAATCCGGAGTTGTCTTTGAAAAGTTTGCTGTTTACCACAGTCAAAAATAAATCACTAAACCTGCTCACACACGACGACATCAAACGGAGAGTGCACCAGGAAATTATTGATGCATTTGAAGAAGAGTTTGAGGACCCTGACACCTTCCTCAACCGAGAAATTATGGTTGCCTACCACCAGGCGATGTCGAAAGTTCCGGCTGAGTTCCGGCAGGTATTTGAAATGAACCGCAAGCAGCACCTCACCCACAAGGAGATTGCACTTAAGCTGAACATTTCACCGCAAACGGTGAATTACCGTATCGGACAGACACTGAAGCAGCTGCGGGTGGAATTGAAAGACTTCCTGCCGCTGATTATGCTACTGATGCAAAGCAAATAAAAAGAGAATATCAAAACGCGCTTTTGATCAAAAAAAACACCCCTGCCTCAGTTATCTGTGGCAGGGGTATTTTTTTCTATTTTGTCATGGCTACACCTTCTCTCTAAGCCAGAAAGGAGATGCCACCACATGCGAATCCAATCTTATTCCCATTCAATGGTTGCATTTGGCTTCGGAGACAGGTCGTAGCAAACACGATTGACATTCTTCACTTCTTTTAGAATACGGTCAGTAATCTTCATCAAGACAGGCCAATCCAATGGTTCGATAGTAGCTGTCATAGCATCAACTGTGTTCACGGCACGGATAATAACCGGCCAGTCGAACGAACGGGCATTGTCACGTACACCCACTGACTTGAAATCGGGCACCACAGTGAAATACTGCCAAACTTTCTTATCGAGTCCTGCCTTCTGGAATTCTTCGCGCAAAATAGCATCCGATTCACGCACAGCTTCCAAACGGTCGCGTGTGATGGCACCTAAGCAGCGCACGCCCAAACCAGGACCCGGGAACGGCTGACGGTAAACCATTTCATACGGCAAACCCAGTTCCAGACCGCAAGCACGTACTTCATCCTTGAACAGCTGACGCAAAGGCTCTACCAGTTCAAACTGTAAGTCTTCGGGCAGACCACCTACATTGTGGTGTGATTTCACCATCTTGGCAGTCTTTGTACCGCTTTCCACGATATCCGGATAGATAGTGCCCTGACCCAAGAAGTCGATACCGTTCAGCTTGCGTGCTTCTTCTTCAAATACACGGATAAACTCACCGCCGATAATCTTGCGTTTCTGTTCCGGATCGGCCACTCCAGCCAGTTTGGTCAAGAAACGTTCAGTTACATCACAGTAAATCAGGTTTGCATTCAGCTGGTTGCGGAACACTTCTACTACGTCTTCCGACTCACCCTTACGCATCAGACCATGATTGACATGCACACATACCAAATTATCACCGATAGCCTTCAGCAGCAAAGCAGCCACTACAGAGCTGTCTACACCACCCGACAGAGCCAGCAACACTTTCTTATCACCAACCTGACGGCGAACGAGTTCAATCTGGTCGGCTACGAAATTCTTCATGTTCCAGTTGGTATCGGCCTTGCAAGTGTCGAGCACAAACGACTTCACAGCATCCTTCACAGCTTCCATATCATCGGTAAAGGCAGCCAGCTTCACATCGCAAGTAGCCTTATCATGTCCGGCAGCCATTACAGGAATACCCAGCTCATAAATACCCGGATTTACGTCGATTTCCACACCGTCGATAACGTTGTTCGGTCCCCCGTTGATAATAACACCCTTCACATTGGGCAATGCCTTCAGTTCTTCCACTGTGATATCGTGAGGGTAAATCTCACTATATACACCTAATGCACGGATAGCGCGAGCCACCACCGTATTCTCATGACTACCGAGGTCAAGAATGACAATCATATCCTGCTTCATCTGATTTGGATTTTTAAAAAAGTTAGTGTATTGTTTTGTTTATTGTTCGCTAATTTGCGTGCAAAGATAATGAAAAATGAAAAAAGAGCGACATCGGGCCTACTTGGATATCATTTAAAATAACAAAATTAGTGGCTAATTCATCGACCAGCCTTATTATCAGATAAAAATAGCTAAAAAAGAGAGGGAAACATTTGGCAAGAATAAATAAAAGTAGTAATTTTGTGCCCGATTATTCCGAAACGGGTTTAATTAAGTGTTCTCTAAGTGATTAAAGACCACCCGACGGAGCTAACTTATACATTATTTATAAGATGTACGCAATTGTAGAAATTAACGGTCAGCAATTCAAAGCAGAAGCTGGCAAGAAGTTGTTCGTTCACCACATCCAAGGTGCAGAAAACGGCGCAACAGTAGAATTTGAAAAAGTTCTTTTGGTAGACAAAGATGGTAACATCACAGTAGGTGCTCCTGTAGTAGAAGGCGCTAAAGTGGTTTGCCAAGTTGTTTCAAATCTGGTTAAGGGTGACAAAGTTCTTGTTTTCCACAAGAAAAGAAGAAAAGGTTACAGAAAATTGAACGGTCACCGTCAACAGTTTACTGAGTTAACAATCACAGAAGTAGTAGCTTAATCAATTTAAAAAAGTAAGAAGAAATGGCACATAAGAAAGGTGTCGGTAGTTCTAAGAACGGCCGCGAATCACAAAGTAAGAGATTAGGCGTTAAGATATTTGGTGGCGAAGCTTGCAAAGCAGGTAACATCATCGTTCGTCAAAGAGGTACTGAATTCCACCCGGGTGAAAACATCGGCATGGGTAAAGACCACACTCTTTTCGCTTTAGTAGATGGTACAGTTAAGTTCAAAGTAGGAAGAGAAGACAGAAGATATGTTTCTGTAGTTCCTGCAACTGAAGCATAATTGCAAAAAGAATAAAAGAAAAGGGAAATGTAATCTGCAGATTATATTTCCCTTTCTTTTTTATCTCTTTTTTCATTGCTTGGTTGTCCGTTTTTTCCTTATCTTTGCATTGATTAAACGATAGTTATATAAAAAGTATAGATATGCTTACCATTAAACAAATCACTGAAAATACAGACGCGGTGCTCCGCGGTCTGGAAAAGAAGCATTTCAAAAATGCCAAAGAAACCATTGAGCAAGTCATTGCTCTGAACGACACGAGACGCAACACTCAGAATCAACTAGATAAAAATCTGGCGGAAGTCAACTCCCTCTCACGCACCATCGGACAGCTGATGAAAGAAGGCAAAAAAGAAGAAGCGGAATCTGCACGCAACCGCGTTGCCGAACTGAAGGAAGTTAACAAGGAGCTGGATGCTGTTATGACACAGGCAGCTACCGACATGCAAAACATCCTTTATACTGTTCCCAACATTCCGTATGATGAAGTTCCCGAAGGTGTAGGCGCTGACGACAACGTGGTTGAAAAAATGGGAGGCATGGAAACGGAACTTCCCAAGGATGCACTCCCCCACTGGGAACTGGCCAAGAAATATGACTTGATCGATTTTGACCTGGGTGTGAAAATCACCGGTGCGGGATTCCCGGTATACAAAGGAAAGGGTGCACAGCTTCAACGCGCCTTGATTAATTTCTTCCTGGACGAAGCCCGCAAATCAGGCTACACGGAAATTATGCCGCCCACAGTAGTGAATGCTGCTTCAGGCTACGGCACAGGCCAGCTGCCCGACAAAGAAGGACAGATGTATCACTGCGAAGTGGACGACCTGTACCTGATTCCGACTGCTGAAGTGCCGGTGACCAACATCTACCGTGATGTCATCCTGGAAGAAAAGCAGTTGCCTATCAAGAACTGTGCCTACACACAGTGTTTCCGTCGTGAAGCGGGTTCATACGGCAAGGATGTACGTGGCTTGAACCGCCTGCACGAATTCTCTAAAGTAGAACTGGTGCGCATCGATACACCGGAACACTCCAAAGAATCTCATAAGGAAATGCTCGATCACGTGGAAGGTCTGCTGCAAAAGCTGGAACTCCCCTACCGCATTCTTCGCCTTTGCGGAGGTGACATGAGCTTCACAGCTGCGTTGTGCTTCGACTTCGAGGTATATTCGGAAGCTCAGAAACGCTGGCTGGAAGTAAGTTCTGTATCCAATTTCGACACTTATCAGGCCAACCGCCTGAAATGCCGCTACCGCAATGCCAACAAGAAGACAGAACTTTGCCACACACTGAACGGTTCGGCCCTGGCGCTGCCCCGCATCGTGGCTGCTCTGCTCGAAAACAACCAAACGCCTGAAGGCATCAGAATACCGAAGGCACTGGTTCCCTATTGCGGTTTCGACCTGATCGACTAATCAATTGATAACGAAAGAAAAGCCACTCCGCAAAAGAGTGGCTTTTCTTTTTAATAATTCGCAAAATAGCCGTATCTTTGTTGAATTAAATATCATTCTGATAGCTACTACGTAATAAAAAAACAACAAAACGATAAGATAATGAACAAAATCATTAGAAAAGAACGCTTTTCTGAAAAAGTATTCAGATTTGAAATTGAAGCTCCTCTGATTGCCAAATCCCGCAAAGCAGGACACTTTGTCATTGTACGCGTAGGTGAAAAGGGAGAACGTATGCCGCTGACTATTGCCGGTTCTGATACCAAAAAAGGAACAATCACGCTGGTGGTGCAAGAAGTGGGTCTTTCATCTACAAGACTCTGTGAATTGAACGAAGGGGACTATATCACCGACGTGGTAGGTCCGTTGGGACAAGCTACACACATCGAAAACTTCGGTACGGTGGTTTGCGCCGGTGGTGGTGTCGGTGTGGCTCCGATGCTGCCTATCGTACAGGCACTGAAAGCGGCCGGAAACCGCGTCATTACGGTATTGGCGGGTCGCAGCAAGGACCTGATTATCTTGGAAAAGGAAATGCGTGAAAGTTCTGATGAGGTCATTATCATGACAGACGATGGTTCATATGGACGCAAAGGTTTGGTAACGGAAGGTGTAGAGGATGTTATCAAGCGGGAGAAAGTGGACAAGTGTTTCGCTATCGGCCCGGCTATCATGATGAAATTCGTCTGCCTGCTGACAAAAAAATACGAAATTCCGACAGACGTATCGCTGAACACAATCATGGTCGACGGTACGGGTATGTGTGGAGCATGCCGCATCACAGTAGGTGGCAAGACGAAGTTCGTTTGCGTGGACGGTCCGGAATTCGACGGTCACCAAGTGGACTTTGACGAAATGCTGAAGCGCATGGGTGCATTCAAAAACATTGAACGCGAAGAAATGCACAAGTTGGAACATACCTGTGAAGCAACGAAAGAAGAGGATGAGAAGAGCCGCAACGCAGCTTGGCGTGTGGAATTGAGAAAATCAATGAAACCGAAAGAACGTACGGCCATTCAGCGTGTGGAAATGAACGAGCTTGATGCCGAATACCGTTCTCACAGCCGCAAGGAAGAAGTGAACAAGGGACTGACAGCAGAACAGGCTATCACAGAGGCTAAACGCTGCCTTGACTGTGCCAACCCGGGATGTACGGAAGGTTGTCCGGTAGGCATTGATATTCCGCGCTTTATCAAGAACATCGAACGGGGTGAATTCCTCGAAGCGGCCAAAACACTGAAAGAAACCAGTGCACTGCCTGCAGTCTGCGGCCGTGTATGTCCGCAGGAAAAACAATGTGAATCTAAATGTATTCACCTGAAAATGAATGAAAAGCCTGTTGCCATCGGCTACCTGGAACGCTTTGCAGCCGATTATGAACGTGAAAGCGGCGAGATTTCGACTCCGGTCATTGCCGAAAAGAATGGCATCAAGGTGGCTGTCATCGGTTCGGGACCTGCTGGACTGTCGTTTGCCGGTGATATGGCAAAATATGGCTATGACGTAACGGTGTTTGAAGCGCTCCACGAGATTGGCGGGGTACTGAAATATGGTATTCCTGAATTCCGTCTGCCCAACAAAATTGTAGATGTGGAAATTGACAACCTGGCTCAGATGGGCGTACAGTTTGTTAAAGACTGCATCGTAGGCAAGACTATCAGCGTGGAAGACTTGAAGGAAGATGGTTTCAAAGGTATCTTTGTGGCTTCCGGTGCAGGCTTGCCCAACTTCATGAACATCCCAGGTGAAAACTCAATCAACATCATGTCGTCCAATGAGTACCTGACTCGTGTCAACCTGATGGACGCTGCCAGCGAAGACTCTGACACCCCGGTAGCCTTCGGCAAGAACGTGGCTGTCATCGGCGGCGGAAATACGGCTATGGACTCTGTACGTACAGCGAAACGCTTGGGTGCAGAACGGGCCATGATTATCTACCGCCGTTCGGAAGAGGAAATGCCTGCCCGCCTGGAAGAGGTGAAGCATGCCAAAGAAGAGGGCGTGGAATTCCTGACTCTACACAATCCAATTGAGTATATCGCCGACGAACAGGGACGTGTGAAACAGGTGGTGCTGCAGAAAATGGAACTGGGCGAACCGGATGCATCGGGACGACGCAGTCCTGTAGTTATCCCCGGAGCAACGGAAACTATCGACATCGATCTGGCCATCGTGAGCATCGGCGTATCTCCCAACCCGATTGTACCCAGCTCTATCAAAGGTCTGGAACTGGGACGTAAGGGTACTATTGCCGTAAACGAAAATATGGAATCGTCTATCCCGATGATCTTCGCAGGAGGCGACATCGTGCGCGGCGGTGCAACAGTTATCCTCGCTATGGGCGACGGAAGAAAAGCGGCTGCATCCATGCACGAGCAACTGAAATCGCAAGCTCAATAACAGAGCTTGCGAAACACCGGGCTGACAAGCTAAAATGCCTTGCATGAAAGCATCCTGAGAAAGCCCGGACAAAGAAATGAAAAAAAGAAATCCCCGTTGTGCCTCATGGGCAAACGGGGATTTCTTTTAACAGCAAGTATCTGCGTGCTTTTTACTTCACTACCTGGTTGGTCGCCGGATCGGGGAAGATGACGGTCGGTTTAAACGACTTGGCTTCTTCAAAATCCATCAACGCATACGACATGATAATGACAATATCATCCGGCTGCACTTTACGTGCCGCTGCACCGTTCAGACAAATCTTGCCAGAACCGCGCTCGCCCTTGATAATGTAGGTTTCAAAGCGTTCTCCGTTGTTGTTGTCAACAATCGCAACTTTTTCACCGGCAATCATGTTGGCAGCGTCCATCAGGTCTTCATCAATGGTGATACTACCCATGTAGTTCAAATTTGCCTCCGTGACGCGTGCACAGTGAATCTTCGACTTCAACACTTCAATCATCATAAGGTTTCGTCTTTTTTTTGTTTAGTTATTCTTTATATTTAATGTTATCAATCAATCTGACTTCTCCGCAGAACACTGTGATACATCCCACTGCATACGACGTATCTTCCCAGTTTTCAATCTTCTGCAGCGTATTGCCATCTACCAGTTCGAAATACTCCAGACGAAGTCCCGGAGCTGCAGCGATAGCATCCTCTACCATTTTCTGAGTCTCGGCAACCGTGTGAGAAGCAGCGAAAGTGCGGCTGTCGAACAACGTTTTGGAAATAGCCAGCGCCTGCTGACGTTCCTCATCAGACAAACGCTTGTTGCGGCTGCTCAGAGCCAAACCGTCTTCTTCACGAACGATGGGGCAACCTACAATTTGCAATGTATAATTCATCTGACGCACCATCTCGCGGATAATGGCCAGTTGCTGGAAATCTTTTTCACCGAAATAAGCCTTATCGGGTGTAACGGCATCAAACAACTTGCTTACAATCTGACAAACTCCATTAAAATGACCGGGGCGGAAAGCACCCTCCATCACCGTATCCAAAGGAGCATAGCTAAATTGACGGGTATCCGGCTCCGGATACATTTCATTTACAGAAGGAGCAAAAACCAATGTAGCTCCACATTCATCCAACAGACAGCAGTCAGCATCCAGCGTACGCGGATACTTCTCTAAATCGTTTTTATCATTAAACTGCGTAGGATTTACAAAAACACTAACCACGGTTACACCATTCTCACTTACACTGCGCTTTACCAAAGAAGCATGTCCTGCATGTAAAGCTCCCATTGTAGGAACCAGTCCTACTGTTTTACCTTGGGCTCTCAGAACTGACAATTCAGCCTGTAAGTCCTTAATGGTATGCACTATTTTCATTTTCGTCAATTGATTTATGTTTTACTCGTTTGCAAAAACTCTGCAAAATAAACTAATATTTGCCACATAAAGAAAGAATATCTTATTTAATGTGTATTTTTTTTCGTATCTTTGCAGAATATTAAAGAGAACTATTGTTGATATGACAAAAGCAAATAAGGTTTTATTTATAACTCAAGAGATTACACCCTACGTTTCAGAATCCGAAATGGCCAATGCCGGTAGATACCTTCCACAGGCTATACAAGAAAAAGGCCGCGAAATCAGAACCTTCATGCCCAAATGGGGAAACATCAACGAACGCAGAAATCAGCTGCACGAAGTGATACGCCTGTCTGGCATGAACTTAATCATTGACGATACGGATCATCCGCTTATCATCAAGGTTGCTTCTATCCAGGCAGCCCGCATGCAGGTATACTTCATCGACAATGACGATTATTTCCAAAACCGCCTGCAGACGGTAGACGAAAACGGAGTGGAATATGACGACAACGACAGCCGTGCCATCTTCTACGCACGCGGTGTATTGGAAACAGTCAAGAAACTCCGCTGGTGTCCGGATGTGATCCACTGCCATGGCTGGATGTCGGCGCTGGCTCCTCTTTATATCAAGAAAGCATATAAAGATGAACCGTCGTTCCGCGACGCCAAGGTGGTCTTCTCTCTCTATGAGGATGATTTCAAAAACAACTTAAGTGACGATTTTGCAACCAAATTATTGCTGAAAGGTATCTCCCCGAAAGATGTAGACAAGCTGGTTCCACCGATGAACTATACAGATCTGTGCAAGCTGGCCGTAGACTATTCTGACGGTGTGATTCAAAACAGCAAGAATGTAGATGAAGCTGTGATGGAATATGCTCGTCAGTCAGGCAAATTAGTTCTTGACTATCAGGAACCGGACAACTATGCAGATGCTTGCAATGAATTCTACGACCTGGTATGGGAAACAGCCAATAAAGGCAATGAATAACCATTATATTAGAAACAACAATCATGAAAGCAAAATATGCCCTACTCGCTCTACTGACTACAGCTTTGTTCAGTTGTGACGACAATACTGCAGGATTAGGTTTGGGAATGTTTCCGGGAAGTGACCAGAGCATCAACGGAAAACTTACTACGTTTGATGTAACTACAGAATCTGTGCACACCGGCCAGATTTATGCCATGAGCAACGTGGGTTATGTAGGTAAGTTCACAGACGAAACATTCGGTACCTACCAGGCTGGTTTTTTAGCCGAACTGAACTGTCCGAAAGGTATGACCTTTCCGGGTGTGTACAACGGTACGGCTTTCGACAGCAATAAAAAACCGACCCGGATCATGGTAGGCGAGGATGCGAACGAAGAGGATAAGAAAGACATCACGTTCATCAAGGACTCGCACAACAAGGTAATCGGCAATATCCACACCATCGAAATGTATTTGTGGTACAACAGTTATTTTGGCGACTCACTGACTGCTTCCCGCTTGAGCATATATGAGCTGAATAAAAACCTGGAGCAAAAGAATGCATATTACACGGACATCAAGCCGGAAGAATACTACGATGCTTCCAAAGGACTCCTGGGAACGAAAGGATATACAGCTGTAGATGTTTCGGTAAGCGACTCTATCCGCAACTTGAGTACGTATGTGCCCAGTGTACATATATCATTTGAGGATGATGCTGCCAAACGTATCGGTGCGGCAATCATTCAGGCAGCCAATGAAGCAGGAACCAACTTTGACAACAAAGTATTCCGCGACATTTTTAAAGGAATCTACGTAAAGAGCAATTACGGTGACGGTACCATTCTGTATATCAACCAGGTTCAGATGAACGTGGTTTATAAGTGTTATGCAGTAGACTCTGTTACGGGTCTTAAGCTGAAAAAGAAGGTTATAGATAAGGGAGACAAAGAGGCGAAAGACTCTACGTATTTTGCTTATCGTATGTTCAACTCCACTCGTGAGGTGATTCAGGCAAACCAACTGCTGAATGACAAGGAAGCCATACAAAACTGCATCAATAACAAAGAATGTACGTATCTGAAAAGTCCGGCCGGTATTTTCACACAGATCACTTTACCGGTGAGCGAGATCGCAGAACAACTTCAGGGAGATACGCTGAATGCGGTAAAACTGAGCATTCCTATCTACAACCAGACGAATGATAAGAAGTTTGGTATGGAAGTACCGAAGAGCGTGTTGCTGATTAGAAAAAAGAACAAAGATGAATTCTTCAAGAAGAACCAGCTTAGCGACGGGGTTACTTCTGTATTGTTCGACCATTCTTCCTACTCGACCGGGTTTACGGAATATACATACAACAACATTACGAAACTGATTAACCATTGTCTTGCTGACGGCGAAAGGGAGGCTGCAGAAAAGAAGCTGGCCAACGGAGAGAAAATCACGCTGGAAATCACGGATGCTGAAGGCAAAACAACAAACAAAACCGTGGATAATATCAAGGACTGGGAAAAGTACAGCGACTGGAACAAGGTGGTACTGATTCCGGTATTGGTGACCAAAGATTCGTCTGGAAACAATGGCTATTACGGACAGACATCCAGCCAGGTTATCAGTATTCAGCATGATTTGAAACCGAGTTATGCTCGCCTGAAGGGTGGTTCGAATGGAACGGAAGCTGCCACCGAAGAAGAGCGCAACAAATACAAATTGAAACTGGAAGTGATCTCTACCAACTTTGGTACAAGACAGAACCAGTAATTGCATAGAAACAAGGCGTAAGGCCTCATCATAGGGCGAGAGGGTATAGTTCATATGCCCTCTCGCTTTTTTTATATCAATGACTATGCCAAAAAGACACAACTGTTCTGCCCCGAAAAAGGAGCACTACGACTGAGAAAACAGCGAAACCATCTGGATGGGATGTACTGAACAATACGAGAAAACAGAAAGAATGTAAAGGTGTAGCATAACAGCAAAGAAATAACCCCTGCCACAGCAAACTATGACAGGGGTTTATTATACTTTAAGCGGAAGATTCTCAACGATTACTCTTCCAAAACATCAGCCAATAAGCCTATTCACTCTTGGTCTTCTTGACTGTTGTTTTTTTAGCTGCTGCAGTTTTCTTAGCGGCTGCATCCTTAGCCACCTTGGCTCTCAACTTAGCAACTTCCTTTTCCAGTTCGGTGATTTCATCTCCTTGATTCTTGATGGTAGTAAGCAGAGAGTTCAGTTCTTCACTATCCACATCCGACGGGAACAGACTATCCACACGTCTGATGAAGTCGCCCAAAATATTCATATAATTGGTAAAGGCATCATAAGGAGAATCATAAATACCTCTGTTAAGCGAAATACCCGTGTTCTTGGTTGTCATAAAGCGGAAATTGTTGCTGGCTTGCAGATAATCCCAGTCCTGCTTGATACGGCGGTCGTCACACATGTGTACACGCTCAGCAATGCTATACAACTTGTTGAAAGCCTCCCGCTGCATCACATTACCCAACCAACAGCTGCAATCTCTTTCTTCATCGACCCATGACATCGGATAAGGAACATCAAGCTGAGATACCGATTTCAGTTTCGTAACAATCTCTGTCGGAGTAGAGAAAGTGATACCCTTTGCTTTTGCGCACTCCGGCAAAGCCTTCAGGAACTCAAGGATATTGGAAGAAAGCGGTTGGAACATACCCAAAGCACTCAATTCCATAAAGATATTGATTACCTGTTCCTCTTGCGGCAAAGAGTCAATCCAGCTGATGTATTTATCGGCAAAGAGCGGATATTCCGACCAGTCAGGGTTAGAGAACCGCAAGCTGATGTCATCAGACAATTTAAAATCTCTCAGCAACAGCTTCAGGTCAGGAGCCTGGTTGCAGTGATATACATAGTGTGGGCTCTTCCATCCCAACACATGCTTAGCACCTTCCGTAAGCATACCTTTGAAGCCCATAGCAGCTACCATGGCACCGATTTCGTCAGAATAGATCAAGCTGGAATTACGGAACACTTTCGGTTCCTTGCCAAACATTTGCTTCATCTTATCACGCTGACGAAGCACGTCTTCGCGGAAACATTCCTCATTGGCAAGTGAAGACAATCCGTGAGAATAAGGTTCGCAGAGGAATTCGCAGCAACCTGTATCGTTCAACTGATGCAAGAGGTCGATCACAGCCGGAGCATGGATTTCGAGCTGTTCCAAAGCAACACCAGAGATAGACAAAGCCACCTTAAAGGCACCACCGGAATTCTTCACCATCTCAATCAGCGTATTGAGAGCCGGAATATAGGAACGTTCGGCCACCTCATTCATGCCAGTTTCATTGGCATAATCGTCATAATAATAGTGATCATTGCCAATATCAAAGAAACGATAACGTTTCAGATGTATAATTTGATGTATCTCAAAATAAAGACAGATAGTTCTCATTTTTAATGTTTTGTTTCGTTATTTACCATAGTTTCTTAACACATCCTCATAGAGGGCACGGATTCTCAAGCCAACCTTTTCCCATGTAATGCCATCCACTTCCTTCTTTCCTTCTTCCTGCAGATAATGGAACAGAGACGGATTCGTACACAAGGAATAAATGGCATCAGCCATCGCATGAATGTCCCAGTAATCGGTTTTAATGACCTTGTCCAAAATCTCACCGCAACCGGATTGTTTAGAAATAATGGAAGGAGTACCGCACTGCATTGCTTCCAGCGGAGCAATACCGAAAGGCTCAGACACAGAAGGCATCACAAACACATCACTGTTCTTATAGACTTCATACACCTGTCGGCCCTTCATGAAACCGGGGAAGTGGAAACGGTCGGCAATGCCACGTTCGGCTGCCAAATTAATCATCGCATTGAGCATATCGCCCGATCCGGCCATTACAAAGCGGATATTACGCGTACGCTTCAACACCAAGGCTGCCGCCTCTACGAAATACTCAGGACCTTTCTGCATCGTGATACGGCCCAGGAAAGTAACTACTTTTTCTTTGGAATGATCGGGGCGAGGGATATCCAGCAACTCCTGAGACAATGGATAAACGGCATTGTGCATGGCAAACACCTTTCTCGGATCCTGATGATATTCATTGATAACCGTGCGCCGTGTCAGTTCAGACACACACATGATGCAATCCGCATGGTCCATACCGTTCTTTTCAATAGAGTAAACAGTAGGATTCACCTTGCCGCGCGAACGGTCGAAATCGGTAGCATGCACATGGATGCAAAGCGGTTTGCCGCTCACCATCTTAGCATGAACACCTGCCGGATAAGTCAGCCAGTCGTGCGCATGAATAATATCAAACTGCTGCTGACGGGCAACGACACCTGCAATAATAGAAAAATTGTTGATTTCCTCGTGCAGATTACCCGGATAACCGCCGGCAAACTCCATGCAGCCCAAATCATTGACATGCATATAAGAAAAATCAGCATAGATATGGTCACGGTAAGAATAATACTCTTCGGGAGACATATCTGCCTGTAAGCGAGATTTCAAATAGTCGTAATCCACATCACGCCACACAATGGGCACCTGATTCATACCGACAATTTTCAAGAACTTCTCTTCCTCACCCGTAGGTTTAGGCATACAAAATACAGTCTCCACATCACCCTGCAAGCTCAGCCCTTTGGTTATTCCATAAGAAGCAACTGCAAGACCACCATATATTTTTGGGGGAAATTCCCATCCAAACATTAAAACTTTCATCTTCGTTCCTCCTTTATTTAATAATACTTAGACAGCAGCTTCAAAACACGCAAGATTTCGGCCACATTCATAGCAAATGAAACAGCTCCACGGCCTCTGAACGGAGGGTTACCGTCAAACAGTTCAGGAATTGAGCCTACACAATGACTTGTCATTTCATCATCATAACCAATCAACTGACGTTCCACGAATGAAAGTCCACTCATTTTATAGATACGGAGGTAAGCTTCCAGATAGAATCCCATCAGCCAAGGCCAAGCCGTGCCTTGATGATAAGCATAATCACGCTGCACCTGAGGACCCACATAATTGGGGTTATAGCCACCGCTCTTCGGGCTCAAAGAACGGATGCCCTTCGGAGTAAGAAGCTCTTTAGTAACGATATCAAGCACTTGTTTTTTCTGTGCTTTATCCAAAGGAGAATAATCAAAAGCAACTGTGAACAACATATTAGGACGAACACTCCAGTCCATCATATTGCCGTCTACATAATCCAGCAAATATCCGAATTCGTTGCGGAACACATCCACGAAAGATTTGCCGGTTACTTCAGCCTGCGCATCCAGTTCATCAGCCAAATAGTTGTCACCGCCGTCGCGTAGCACATCGGCCACGAAGCGCAGTGCGTTATACCACAAAGCATTGAATTCGACGATATAACCGGTGCGAGGGATAACAGGACGGCCGTTGGCTGTAGAATTCATCCACGTAATAGCCTTTTCAGTACCGTTAGCGTAAAGCAGACCATTGTCGTGCAAGAACAAGTTCGCATGTCTGCCCTGACGGATGAACTCAATGATATCTTTCAAGAGATCGCCATATTTCAGACGGCATTGTTCACGCGAAGTCTCCTTGGCATACTGCTGCAAAGCCCATACAGCCCAAAGCAACACATCCGGATGCTCCATCTCATAGATTTTGTAACCCACAGGCTCGTCGTTGATAAATTGGCGGATTGCCTTTTCAGCAGTTTCCATGGTTTCTTCAAACTGCTCCTGCTCATCGATAGCCAGCGTAAGTCCCGGCAAAGCGATAAACATATCACGCGCACGGCATTTAAACCAGGGATAACCGGCAAGAATATAGTGTTCACCATCCTGTCTGTTATGGAACTGGTGAGCAGAGTTAACCAAACAATGGTAGAAACTGTCACGGGGAGTACGCTCTTCCACTTCCGATTCAAAAGTCTGTTTCAGCTGGCGAGTGGAAATTTCGGAAATACCGGCAGAGAATACAATACTTTCTCCTTTTTTGATATCCACCTCAAAATAACCGGGAACATATAAATCTTCGTTGAAATCATATCCGCGTTCCTGTTCTTTCGGATATTCAATGCCTCGGTACCAATCCGGCTGAAAATGGAATTCACATTTCTTGTTCAGCTGCATGTAGAGTTCGGGATACCCCGGATACATACAAGTCTTAATGCCATTTTCAACCAACTGATAGTCACGACTGGCTTGTGCATTTTCATGCGTATACTCACGTACGCTTCTAAAAGCAAGGAAAGGACGGAAACGCAATGTGGTAGCTGAATGAGCATCCAGCAAAGTGTAACGAATCAGGATTCTGTTTTCATGATGTACAAAGATTTTTTCTTTGCGTAAAATGACACCTCCAACACGATAAGTTGTAGCCGGGATATGCTCACAATCAAATTCGCGAATATACTTATGCCCGTTCGGACTGAAGTTATTGCCCTGATATTTATGCAATCCCAGGTTAAACTCTGCACCGTGTTGAATTACCGTTTCATCAAGAGAAGATAGCAGCACATGATTTTCATCATCTAAATTGGGAACCGGAATTACCAATAGACCGTGATATTTGCGTGTGTTACAATCAACAATCGTTGTACAATGATAAGCTCCTGCTTTGTTCGTCCGGAGAATTTCCCTTTGAAGAGACTCTTCCAGATTCGTCATGAGGGTCTTGTCAAAACGTAAATAACTCATAGTTGTGCATTATTTAAAGGTTAATTTTTTGGTCATAAATCACACCTACTTCCTCCGCCACAACCCCTAAAATCCGGCCATAGCGCCTTATTAAGTAGGTATAACGCCCAAATGTACGAATAATCAATAGAAACAAAAACAAAAACGCTTTTTATTTTCAGTTTTCACACAAATATTTACCAGAGAGACTTTTTTTTCAAAAAAACAGCACAACGAAAGTTTTTTTCACAAAAAAAGGAATAAGAAAAGATATGAGGGAAACCACAAAAAAAGGCTTGGGTAATATTTGTATATTTTTTCACACAAATAATACCCAAGTCAAACAAGAGCAGAGTCAGAATAAATAAAAAGAATCTCTTATCTAATGACGCTCATATTTTCTGCCATCAACACTCGTATTTTGAGTGTTAACACTACAAAATCAGGATTGTTGCAGTCCGCACAACAGCTGTGTAATGTTGGCTGTAAACAGACGTACAGAGATAGCCAGCAAAATAATTCCGAAGAATTTCCGGATGAGATAAATACCTCCCTTACCCAAAAAACGCTCCACACGGCTCGTATAGGTAACCACAAAATATACCCAAAACATATTCAAGACAAGAGCAATGAGAATATTAATACTTGCATATTCTGCACGCAGAGACAGCAAGGTAGTAAAAGAAGCAGCTCCGGCCAGCAGCGGGAAAACCAGCGGAACCAACGTAGCCTCCTTGATAGGCCCTTGATTCTTGAATATTTCAATATCCAGAATCATCTCGAGAGACAAAAGAAAAATAACAAATGAACCGGCTACAGCAAACGACTCTATATCAACATTAAAAAGTTTAAGAATCATATCCCCGGCATAAAAAAACGCCAGCATCAGTACAAAAGAAATGACAGTAGCCTGCAGCGCGTTGACTCCCTTTCCTTTTTCCTTCAAACTAATGATAATGGGTATTGCACCAATGATATCAATTACTGCAAAAAGCGCAATAAATGCACTCACCATCTGTTGCCAATCAAAACCTTGAAACATAATTCCTCCTTTTTTCTGCAAATATAATCTATTTTTATGCATTCAAACAATAAAAAAACAAAAAGAAACAGTCGGATAACGACCTCAATAGCGTATTATCCCTATTTTTGTACAATTAAGAAGAGATTACAACACATGGAAACGATGTTCGACACTTTACTCCAGCTGCCCTTATTTCAAGGTCTTTGCCATGAAGATTTCACCAACATATTGGATAAGGTAAAATTACATTTCGTCAAGCACAAACCAGGAGAAATGTTTATTGATAGCGGAGACTCCTGCAACCAGCTCTGTTTTCTGATCAAAGGGGAAATTTCTATTGTCACCAGATCCAGAGGAGACATCTTCACTGTCTTTGAACGGATAGAAGCTCCTTACGTCATTGAGCCTCAAGCATTGTTCGGCATGAAGACCCAATATGCTTCATCTTATATGGCACATACCGAAGCCCACACAGTAAACATCAGCAAAAATTTCATACTGAACGACTTGTTCAAATATGAAATATTCCGCCTCAACTATATGAACATCGTCAGCAACCGGTCGCAAAACCTATATGCACAATTATGGGAACATCCCACCGAGGACCTGAAAGAAAAAATCACCCGGTTTTTCGTGCAACACTGTGAAAAGCCGAAAGGAGAAAAGATTTTTAAAATCAAGATGGATGACTTGGCCCGCTATGTGGACAACACAAGACTGAACACATCGAGGAAACTGAATGAGATGCAAAATGAAGGATTGATTGAACTGCATCGCAAAGAAATTCTGATTCCCGATTTGCAAACGCTTATCGAAGAGTAAACAGCATGACAGACTGTAACTATCTTATAAACAATCCGCCAGCTACGAAAAGTTCAGTTCACCAACTCATACTGAAATAAATGCATAAAAAAACTCAGCAAAATGCTGAGTTTTTTTATTAGTATCGTTCATTATTCCCACTCAATCGTTGCAGGCGGTTTGGAACTGATATCGTAGGTTACACGGTTAACCCCTTTCACCTTATTTATAATATCATTTGATATCTTCGCCATAAACTCATAAGGCAAGCGAGACCAGTCGGCCGTCATGCCATCGGTAGACGTTACGGAACGAAGAGCAACGGCACGCTCGTAGGTGCGCTCATCGCCCATGACACCCACCGACTGAACCGGCAGCAGAATAACACCAGCCTGCCACACCTGATCATACAATCCCCACTCACGCAAGCCCTGGATAAACACATCATCTGCATCCTGCAAGATACGAACTTTCTCCGGAGTCACATCCCCCAAGATACGCACAGCCAGTCCCGGTCCGGGGAAAGGATGACGGGAAATCAAATGCTCGGGCATACCCAGCTCACGGCCCACCTTGCGCACCTCGTCTTTAAACAACAGACGCAACGGCTCGCACAATTTAAGATTCATCTTTTCAGGAAGACCACCCACGTTGTGATGGCTCTTGATAACCGTACCCGTGATAGACAACGACTCGATGCAGTCGGGGTAAATAGTCCCCTGAGCCAGCCACTTCACATCTTTTATCTTATGTGCTTCCACATCAAACACATCGATAAAGCCCTTACCGATGATTTTGCGCTTCTTTTCGGGTTCAGACACCCCGGCCAGTTCGGCAAAGAACTTTTCGCTCGCATCCACACCAACCACATTCAAGCCCAAGCCTTCATAATCGGCCAGCACATTTTTGAATTCGTTCTTGCGGAGCAGACCATGATCCACGAAAATACATGTCAGATTCTTTCCGATAGCCTTATTCAGCAACACGGCAGCCACAGAAGAGTCCACACCGCCGCTCAGACCGAGCACCACCTTGTCATCACCCAGTTGTTCCTTCAGGCTTGAAATCGTGCTCTCGATGAACGATGCCGGAGACCAGTCCTGCTTGCAGCCGCAGACATCCACCACAAAGTTCTTCAGCAGCTGCGTGCCGTCTTCACTGTGATACACTTCCGGATGAAACTGCACCCCCCAAATAGGTTCACCTTTCACCTGATAAGCAGCAATGGCCACCTTATCGGTAGAAGCAATTTTCTCGAAGTTGTCCGGAATAGCCGTAATGGTATCACCGTGACTCATCCACACCTGCGAATGTTCACGAACGCCTTTGAACAATACGTTGTCCTTGCAGAAAGAAGCCAGATGAGCACGGCCATATTCACGGGTAGCCGCCGGCTCCACTTTACCGCCGTTGGTGTACGACAAGAACTGGGCACCATAGCAGATTCCCAAAATGGGATATTTTCCCCGAATCTCACTCAAGTCAATTTTAAAAGCTTTGCTGTCATAAACTGAGAAAGGACTTCCAGACAAGATTACACCCTTGACAGCCTCGTCATCTTTCGGAAATTTGTTGTAAGGAACAATTTCACAATAAGTATTCAATTCACGGATACGACGTCCGATAAGTTGCGTCGTCTGCGAACCGAAATCAAGAATTATTATTTTTTCCTGCATAGCAACGTATGGGTTTTTAAATAAATGGTTTGCAAATGTAGAAAAAAGTATGAAACCTATATAATAATGAAGAAAAAAATAAGGGGGACGCACTAAAAAAAAAGCAGCAGCGTCTCCCCTGTCTATCAAACCTGTTTTTTCTGTTCTTTCAACAAATCACGGATTTCAGTCAGCAGCAGTTCCTCTTTAGTAGGAGCAGGAGGTGCCGGAGGAGCTGCTGGAGTTTCTTTCTTCTTGGCCGTCAACCGGGTAATCAGCCGGACGAACAAAAAAATGGAAAACGCGATAATCAGGAAATCAAAAGTGGCCTGTAGAAACTGCCCGTAGCCCAACGTAACCGCCGGAGTAATCTCCTTGCCGTCAGCGCCCACTTCGGCCGCTTTCAACACCCATTTCAGATCCGTGAAATTCACGCCGCCCACCAGCAGACCGATAGGAGGCATAATCACATTGGCCACCAATGAAGATACAATTTTACCAAACGCACCGCCGATTACCACACCGACAGCCATGTCTATGACATTACCTTTCATGGCAAATGCCTTAAAATCCTGCAAAAAAGTACTCTTTCCCATATTTTTAATATTTAACGTGAATTTAATATGCGAATATAAAAACATTTTTGTAATTTTGCAGCGCATTCGGAAAGAAACATACGGATGCATAAAAAAGAGATATTCGAACAAATATTATAAAACCCTTAAAAGTTTAAACAAAATGATTAAAGTAGGTATTAATGGATTCGGACGTATCGGACGTTTCGTTTTCCGCGCAGCTCAAAAAAGAAACGATATTCAAATCGTAGGTATCAACGACCTTTGCCCGGTAGATTACTTGGCTTACATGCTGAAGTATGACACTATGCACGGACAGTTTGACGGTACAATTGAAGCTGACGTAGAAAACAGCAAATTGATCGTTAACGGTAATGCTATCCGCGTAACAGCTGAAAGAAACCCGGCTGACTTGAAATGGAACGAAATCGGCGCTGAATACGTAGTTGAATCTACAGGTTTGTTCTTGACTAAAGAAAAAGCTCAAGCTCACTTGGAAGCTGGTGCTAAATATGTAGTTATGTCAGCTCCTTCTAAAGATGACACTCCGATGTTCGTTTGC